>JAEEGL016725103.1_pt1 | contig 40974 bp, 44 predicted proteins | sample 9134231 | NCBI WGS metagenome assembly JAEEGL01 (sample SAMN16246548, study PRJNA631951) | gut metagenome | biome: gut microbiome; feature: rumen; material: fiber-attached | host: Bos | place: Iran: Karaj | collected 2018-10
AAATAATTCGCTCATTTTTTTGTAAAAAGTTGAAATAATTCGCTCATTTTTTTGTAAAAAGTTGAAATAATTCGCTCATTTTTTTGTAGCTTTGCTTGTGTTAAAAACTGAAATTCATGTATTTAAGAAGAAAAATAGATAGCTTTTTGGAAGATTGGGGAAAGAATGGAGAAAAATTGCCTTTAATTGTTAAGGGTGCACGTCAAATTGGAAAAACAGAATCTATTCTTCATTTTGCTCAGATACACTACAAATATGTCGTGTATATAAATTTTGTTACAGATGTGAAGTATAAAAAAATAACTGTTGATGGATATGAACCGGAGAATATCATAAAAAACATATCGAAGTTAAATACAAATTTAAGATTTGTAAAGAAAGAAACTCTGATTGTTTTTGATGAGTTGCAGGAGTTCCCTGAAATTGCCACTTCATTAAAATTTTTCAAAATAGATGGAAATTATGATGTTATTTGTAGTGGATCGATGTTGGGGGTAAACTATAAACGAATAGAGAGTAATAGTGTGGGATACAAAGAAGATTACACGATGTATTCTCTGGACTTTGAGGAATTTCTGTGGGCAAAAGGATATGATGAAAAACAAATTTGTGAGATGTTGTCGCATATGGTTTCTCTAAAACCGTTTAGTGATTTGGAAATGGATGTGTTTCATAGACACTTTATGGATTTCTGTATTTTGGGTGGTATGCCCAGGATCGTTTCTGCTTTTATTCAGGAAAATACATTTGAACGTTCATTGAAAAATCAACGTCAACTATTGCGCGATTATGAGGAGGATGTGAGAAAATATGCAGACGGATTGGATCAAACAAGAATCCTTAATGTTTATTATAGCATACCTGTTCAGTTGGCAAAAGAAAACAAGAAATTTCAGATTTCTAAGGTAGATAAAGGAGCGAGGTTTAAGGATTATCGTGGATGTGTTGAATGGTTGACAAGTTCTGGTATAGTGAATGTGTGTAATTGCCTTTCTTTCCCGGAATTGCCATTGAAGGGTAATTATGAAGGAGATAAATACAAATTGTATTTCAGTGATACGGGACTACTTGTAGCGAGTCTTGATGACGAATCGCAGGATGATTTACGAATGAATGAAAATTTAGGGGTATATAAAGGGGCTCTTTATGAAAATATAGTTGCAGAAGCTCTTGTTAAACAAGGATATTCTTTGTATTACTACAAAAGAGACGATTCAACATTAGAGGAAGATTTTTTTGTGAGAACTCGTAAATCTCTGGTTCCTGTTGAGGTTAAGGCTGTCAGTGGACGTTCAAAATCGTTAAGAACTCTGATTGAAAGTGACCATTATCCAGATATTAAATATGGAATAAAATTGAGTAAGAAAAATATCGGATTTGAGAATAACATTTATACATTTCCTTATTTTTGCTCTTTTTTGTTGAAGAGATATTTGCAGAATGTTGAGTGGTAAAAAAAGGAGACGCAACTGCGTCTCCTTAATTCTTCACTTTTAATTCTTAATTAATAAGAATACATGTATTCGATTTCTTTGTTGTAATGCTCGTTGATCACTTTGCGTTTCAACTTTAGTGTAAGAGTCAACTCACCATTGTCGGAAGAGAATGGTTTAGACAAAAGTTTGAATCGTTTGATCTGCTCGTATTTAGCCAAACCTTCCTGTAGATTTGCGATTCTTCCTTCTATCAACGACGTGATCTTTGGATTGCTTAACAGATCATCCATATCTTTGTATTCTATCTTCATCTGCTCAGCATATTCTTTCACCGCACCATAATCAGGTACGATAAGAGCTGTGACAAATTTACGAAGATCTCCAATTACAGCTACCTGATCGATATATTTGTCCGTCACAAGCAGATTCTCGATTTGCTGTGGAGCGATATACTTTCCGTTTGATGTCTTGAACAGATCTTTGATACGGTCTGTGATATAGAGAATGCCGTTTTCTAACTTTCCTGCGTCTCCAGTGTGGAACCATCCGTCTGTGAATGCGGTTGCGTTGATCTCTGGTTTGTTGTAGTATCCAGGAGTTATAAGATTACCCTTAAGAAGAATCTCGTCGTTCTCACCAATTTTCACCTCACACTCTGGCATCACCTCTCCCACAGATTTCAAATCGTGGTATTTGTGGGCAGGGTGGAAACAAGACACTGTAGCTGTACTTTCTGTAAGTCCGTATCCCACAACCATGTCAAAGCCAAGGCTCATTAAAAACTCGCATACTGATTCAGAAAGCTGTGAGCCCGCGCATGGGAAATACATTGAGTTTTCCAAGCCTAGTTCCTTCTTTACCTTTTCAAAAAGTGTCTTTTTGAAAATCTTATATTGCAATTCAGTGAGGAATGGCACGGATTTGCTGAATCTGACGTAGTCGAGATTTCTCTTTTTGCCGACTGCGATTGCATGATACATCAATTTTTTTATCAATCCCGGCATTTTCTCAATTTTCTCGTGCACACCTGCGTAAACCTTCTCCCAGAAACGAGGCACCGCGCACATCATGTTAGGACGAGTCTCCTTGATGGATTGAAGGATCTCTTTAGGATTCTTGTTGACGAAGATCATTGCTCCTCTGTACATACATAGATAATCCCATGCACGTTCGAAGATGTGGCTGGCTGGAAGGAACATCATAGATGTTCTTGTCTCGTCGCAACAAGGCATCACTTTCTCATGGATTCTCATCTGGTGAGTGAGGTTGTATTGCATAATCATCACACCCTTTGGCTCTCCTGATGTTCCGGAAGTGTAGATGAGTGTGGCAAGGTCGTCCTGGCTCAATTCGCTCTGACGCTTTTCCAACTCTGCGTTCTGCTCATCTCCGTCGCCATACTTTAAGAAATCGCTGAAAGCCATTGATGTGTCTATTCCGTTAAGATTGATCTTTGGATCGACGGTAATGACCTTTTTCAACACATCTGTCTGGTGTAGCACCTTGATTGTCTGATCATACTGGTATTGCTCACCTACAAATATCATCGCACATTGTGCATCATCTACGATGTATTTTACTTGTTCTGATGATGATGTTGCGTATAGAGGCACTGCGACGGCTCTGATTGCCTGAAGCGCTAAGTCTACTATGATTGTTTCGTGGCTGTTCTGGGAATAGATAGCCACTTTGTCCTGTTCCTTTATTCCGATAGAAAGAAAAGCTTTAGCGGCTCTCCTTACACTTGCTGCTACCTGATTCCAAGTTAAAGGGTTCCAAACACCCTCCTCGTCGTCTCGGTATTTTAATGCGGTCTTGTCTCCGAATCTTTTTGCGTTGTCGAATGCAAGTCTTCCGATATGAAATGAATTCATGCCCTTTTGTTTAAATTTGGGGCAAAAATATCTTAAAAAATGTTAAAAGACAAATTTTGAATAATTAAAGTTGAAACTATGGGGTGTTTATTGTCCTATTTGACTGTTTATCGAGCTCTTTTTGGGGCATTCGTAGTGTTTTTTGACAAAATTGATGGCTGCTTTTGCTGCCTTTTGTTGCGACTCTTTTTTTGAATATCCGTTACCGTTAGCCACAACATTGCCGTCTATTTTCACCACACATTTGAAGATATGGTTGTTTTCTGCATCAACCACGTCGTCGATGATCTCAAAATCGACGCTGATTTTCCTTTTTTGCGACCATTCAAGAAGTTGGCTTTTGAAATTCTCTGTGGCTTTCTCCAGCTTCTTGACGCTGATGTATTTGGCAAAAATCACGTCGTAAACAAATTTTTTACACTGCTCATAACCCTTGTCGAGATAGATGGCTCCGATCAAAGCCTCGAATGCGTTGCCATAAACATTAAGGTTGTGGGATGTGGTGTGGATAGGCAGATTCACAAGTTTGTCCAATCCTATTTCTTTTGCCACGACGTTTAGTGTCTCTCTCTTTACAATTTTAGATCGAAGGTTTGTGAGATAACCTTCGTCGCGTGTCTTGTAGTTGTTGTAGAGAAAGTCTGCCACCACAGAACTCAGCACGGCATCACCCAAAAACTCCAGTCTTTCGTTGTTGCCCTTACCGTGGGAAGCCAGTTTGTGTCGCAAAGCCAACTGGTAGTGGCTTATATTGGTTGGACTGAATCCAAGCATTGCTTTTAACTCGGCAAACTCAGGACTCTGATCCTCTTCTTGTTCTGTCTTTTTAGTTGATTCTGTGTTTGGTTCTGTCTGAAAATCTTCAATTTCTATTGCAGGAAGGAATTTGCTTATGAACCTTTGCAACATGTTACTCTGCATATCTCTTAAATACTAAACAAGCATTCTGTCCACCGAATCCGAATGAGTTTGACAACACCACGTCTACTTTTCTGTTTTGTGGAGTGTTAAACGTAAAATTCATCTTATAGTCGATTTTAGGGTCGACATCATCTTCACGATGATTGATTGTCGGCGGAACTACATTATTTTCTATCGCTTTGACACAGATGACTGCTTCCATAGCACCAGCGGCGCCAAGCAAGTGTCCTGTCATTGTTTTTGTGGAACTGATATTTAGATTGTATGCATGGTCACCAAACACCTTTTGAATGGCGATTATCTCAGAAAGGTCGCCTAAAGGAGTGGATGTTCCGTGTGCGTTTATATAATCTACGTCAGAAAGTTTGATGTTTGCTTCTGCTATCGCATTCTGCATTGCAAGTGTCGCACCATCACCTGTAGGGTGGGTTGCAGTAAGGTGGTATGCGTCGGAAGATGCACCAAAACCGATGATTTCGGCATAGATCTTAGCTCCACGTTTTTTCGCATGTTCTAGGTCTTCAAGCAACAAGCAACCAGAGCCTTCACCCATCACAAAGCCGTCACGTGAACCACTGAATGCTCTTGACGCGGTTTTGTACTCATCATTGTTAGTGGAAAGTGCTCGCATAACACTGAATCCACCCATTGAACCAGCGGTGATTGCCGCTTCAGTTCCACCAGCCACCATTGCGTTTGCTTTGCCAAGGCGGATCATATCGCAGGCTACTCCGATAGCGTGTGCACTGGAAGCACAAGCGGAAACAATGCCGAAGTTTGGACCTCTGAATCCAAATTCTATGGAAATATTGCCTGCTGCTATATTTCCAAGCATTTTAGGAACGAAGTATGGGTTGAATCTAGGAACCTTATCTTCGCTGGCGTAAAAATTACCGATTTCCTCCTCAAAGGTAGTCAAACCTCCGATTCCAGAAGAGACAAGGACGCCAATCCTGTCTTTGTCGACTGAATTCAAATCCAATCCGGAATCCGCTATACACTCACGAGCAGCGATTCTTGCGAACTGCACCGAAGGGTCGAGTTTGCGGATCTCTTTCTTTTCGAAGTGGTCGGCTGGATTGAAATTCTTCACCTCACAGGCAAAATGAACTTTATGTTTTGAGTGGTCAAAATGTGAAATGGGTCCAGCACCACTCACCCCAGCAAGCAAATTCTGCCACATTTCTGCTACAGTATTGCCAATTGGTGTGACTGATCCTAGACCCGTAACGACAACTCTCTTAAAACTCATTTGTCTTTTAGAGATGTTTTTTTCTTACTTTGCGTTTGCTGTCAAGAAGTCGATTGCCTCACCTACAGTAGTGATGCTCTCTGCCTTGTCCTCAGGGATCTCAGTACCGAAAGCTTTCTCGAACTCCATGATCAACTCTACAGTGTCAAGAGAATCAGCTCCCAAATCGTTTGTGAAGCTTGCCTCACGAGTTACCTCTGACTCCTCAACACCCAACTTCTCAACGATGATAGCCTTTACTTTTTCTTCAACTTCAGCTGTTGACATAACCTTAAAAATTTAGTTAACGAATAAAATTTTATTTTTTTCGAATGCAAAGGAATAAAAAATTAGTGACTTTTATGTGTTTTCCACCATGTTTTTTTGATTTTAGATGCAAAAAAGTGTTATTTTTGCACCCAACATATTTAATATAGATGAAAAATATAGCGATTTTAGCATCTGGATCAGGTTCCAATGCTGAAAATATTGTGAATTACTTCAAGGACAGAGAGGATATTTCTTTTAAGATATATTCCAACAAGAAGGATGCCTTCGTTTTGGAGAGAGCCAAGCGTTTGGGTGTTCCGTGTGAAAGTTTTTTGAAGAGTGAGTTGGAAGACGGTACTTTATTGAGTAAACTGATTTCTGAAAAGGTTGATTTTGTGGTGTTGGCAGGATTCTTGTTGAAGATTCCAGATGCGATGTTGTCTGTATTTCCTGACAGAATTGTAAATATTCACCCATCTTTGCTTCCAAAATACGGCGGTAAGGGTATGTATGGAATGAAGGTCCATGAGGCTGTTGTAGCTGCTGGAGAGAAAGAATCTGGTATCACAATCCATATAATCGACGATCATTATGACGAGGGTAGTGTGGTGTTCCAGGCTAAAGTTCCTGTTCTCCCTACTGATTCTCCTGATGATGTCGCTCACAAGGTTCACGAGTTGGAATACAAGTATTTCCCTCAGGTGATTGATGAAATGATCTTAAAATTGTAATTGAATTTCAATAAGATAAAACAAAAAAAGACGCAGGAATGCGTCTTTTTTTGTTTATGTCAATATTCAATCACCATCTTCTACCCTCAACCTAAATAGATGGTTTCGAGTTTTATTCTCTATTTCACAGAATAATGGAACGATTTTTTTAGTCGCTCGTCCTACGGACTCGCGGATTTTGGGGTAGAACCAAATGGGCTCTTAACAATCCTTAAAATGATATTCCATCTATCAGATTTAAGCTAACTAAAGGATTCTTAACTCTCCATCATCAATCTTCCACCCTCAACCATCAATCAATGAGTCTTCACTTCTGCGTCTGATCCTGCATTAGGCTCTTGGATTGTGCCTTTCTTACTCTCTTTTTCTTTATAAGCCTCAGCACGTTTCTTGTTTATCTCCTCTGCATTCTGCAACACTCCGGCAGAAAAGACCAATGTCTCAATGACTTCTCCTTTGTCATTGTATGTGGTCCAGTCTCCTTCACGCTTATCGTTCTTATGCATGCCTGTCTCCACAATCTTGTCAGTGCCGTCGTATGCCACATATTTGCCTTCCTTCAATCCGTTGACATACTCCACTGTGTAGTATAGTTTTCCGTCGCCAAGATAGAATTTGGCTGTGCCATGGATCTTGCCGTCGACGTATGGAATCTCCTCCATCATTATGCCGTCTTTGTTGTACGACTTCTTCATTCCATGCTTTTTGCCCTCTTTGTAGTTCTCCACTAAAGTCAGCTTGCCTTTGTTGTAAAACTCCCACTTGCCGTCTTTCTCTTTGCCAACGTAAGATCCTTGTGATGAGATTGTTGTGCCGTCGGCTTCATAGAATACGGCTTTGCTATGAGTGGCGTCTGTATATGTCTGTACACATTGTGGTCTGCCATTCTCATAGAAGTGCTGGAATTCTCCCACTGGCACGTCATCTTTGAAATTGCCGATGTACTTTGGATTGCCGTTAGGGTAGAATTTGCCCCATTCTCCCTGCTTTTTGCCTTTTTTGTCTGTCTTGTTCTGTGGTTCTGCCATTGCTGCTACAGCCACACACGATAATGCTATCAAAAAATATTTTGTTCTCATATCTAACCATTTATCTCTAACCTTGTTTCTCTAACCTTAACTCTCTAATCTTATTTCGAATTAAGTTCATTAAACACTTTTTCGATATGCTCATTGGTTGTCTTCACATAGTTCCTGCAAAAAGAGATCAGTTCAGACGCTCTTTTCACTTTCGTTTGAAGCTCATCAATGGAGATTTCATCGTTTTCTGCCGCTGCCACGATAGAATTCAATTCTTCGTATGCTTCAGTGTATGTAAGTTTTTCTTTCATATCTTTTATGTTTGTGTTGACGGGGTTGTTTCCATCCTTCGTCAATGATAAATCTCGTCGACGGTACTTGTTATTCTTCCTCCGGAGCAAACTGTCTCGATTCTGTCACCGTTTTTCAATGTGGAGATAGAAATCGGTTTGCCGTCCTTCAAAGTTAAGGAATATCCTCGTTTGAAAGCTTCTTCAGGCGAAATACTTTTGATTTTTTGTTCCAACAGATCAAATTCGGACAATTTTTGTGAGATTGTGAATTTCACAGCTCTTGAAATGTTGTATTGTTTCGACGAGATGTCTCGGATGACATCGTCGGCCATTCTTTTTGCTGAAATCTGTAGACGTAATGCGTTGGAATCAATTTTCTGTTTCTCAATGTCAGTCGCAGATTTTGCTTTTGCCGACAAAAACTCTGTGATCTGTGTCAATCTCTGTTTCTCGTTGCTTAACGTGTCGGCCGCATACGCAAAAAGCCTTTGCGAACAATCCTCTACATTTTTCCATGCTGCGTCGACGGTGTGGATAAGGAAGTCTGCAACGGCTGTCGGAGTCTTCAACTCCAAGTGGGCTACGATGTCCACCACACTTGTGTCTTTTGTATGGCCGATTCCAGCTAATACAGGTAATGGAAACAGAGCGACCTCTCTGGCTACTGCATAGTCGTCGAACGCTTTCAGATCCATTTCACTGCCTCCTCCACGGATGATGACGACAACGTCGAAGATGGCCCCGTCTTGACATGCACGTCCGTTTTGAGACGCACGACCGTTTTGAGACGCACGTCCGTGCGTCTCTACGTCATTTTTGATTTGCAATAATGCATCTATGACGCTTTGCGGAGATTTCTCTCCTTGCATCAACGCTGGATAGAGGGCTGTGTAGAATTTATATCCTAACGGATTGTTTGTGAGCTGGTTTACAAAATCCTGATAACCGGCGGCTGAGGCTGAACTGATCACAGCTATTTTCTGGGGAACAGGAGAGAGACGGAGTCTTTTGTTGTTTTCGATTATCCCTTCCTGAGCAAGTCGGTTGATCGTCTCCTGTCTGCGTAACGCAATCTCTCCAAGTGTGTATCTTGGCTCGATGCCTACGATGTTGAGGCTGAATCCGAACTCTGAGTGGAAACTTGGAGATGCGAGAACTTGCACTCTCATTCCTGATGCCAATTGTAATCCTGTCTGCTGGAAAAATTTGATGGACAGAGTGTCGAAAACGTTTTTCCAGATCGTGGCTCTACATTTGGCGATGATCCTTCCCGACGCATCTGTTTCAGCCAAAGTGAGGTAGCAATGCCCACGATAGCTGATCTCCGCTATCTCCGCACATATCCAGTACGGCCCAGCCAAACTTCTTTGGATGGTGCGGCTTACTGCATTCAGCACTTCGGATAATGAGAAAACTTCTTCCTCCATGTCGGGTTATCTTTTGTGGAGACGAGTATGCTCCCGTCTTCACGAGTGATTATTGAATCATCTTTATTAATTCTGGCAACGCCTTTTCAAAACGTACGCCATACCAATGGTCTCTGTCTCCTTCTGTAGTTTTGATGGCAGCGACGGTATAGTCTACGGCTATTCTTGCGGATTCTTCGAGACTTTTGCCAAGGAAGTACGCTCCACTGAAAGTGCTGGAGAAAATGTCTCCTGTTCCGTGGTATACACCTGGAATCCTAGGCCGTGAGCAGATGGATATCTTGTCAGTCTCTGCGTTGTATGTCGCCACACCTTGCTCTCCCTCTTTCATCTCCACTCCTGTCATCACGATGTTTTTCGCTCCGATTTTGCGTAGACCAGCGATCACATGCTCCACATATTCCATTGTGTGGCCTGTTACGTGGAACTCTTCGCCAAGCATGAACGCACATTCTGTGATGTTTGGAAGAATCACGTCTGCTTTGGCACAGAATTTTTTCATGCTCTCCACAAAATCCTGGTCAAAACCAGCATAAAGTTTTCCGTGGTCTCCCATTACAGGATCGACGATAAGCTTAGCGTCTTCAGTTGTGACCTCATTGAATATGTCGAGGATGTATTGCAACTGTTTTACAGTGACATAGCCTGTGTAGACGGCTCCAAATTTGATGCCTTCTTTTTTCCAATGTTCTTTGATGGCTGGCAGATCTTCTGTCAGATCACGGAATGTGTATCCTTTGAATCCTCCGGTGTGTGTGGAAAGGACTGCAGACGGAAGGACCGCCGTCTCGATTCCCATAGCCGAAAGGATAGGTAGAGCCACCGTCAGAGAACATTGTCCGACGCATGAGATATCTTGTATTGTCAAAATTCGTTTTTGATCCATTCTTTTTATATTATGTGTGTCGTAGCACCGTAGCATCGTAGCGTTGGCACACTACGTTGGGTGGTGTTGTGCCTTTGGCACGGGGTGGGGCTAGTCCTTAACCTTTCTCACAATGACTTCTGCTGATTCCACTTGTCCTGTCATAGGTGGATTCAGTTTTGCAACCGACACTTCCGCTTCTTCCGCTTGTGTGAATGATTGGAGTATTCTGTCGACGATGCTTTCAGCCACAGTCTCAATAAGCACGCGTTGCTTATGCATCTCTTCTCTGACTATGTCGTTGATCTCCGCGTAGTTGATCGTTTTTGTCAGATCGTCGTTTTTAGCAGCGTCTCCCCAATCCGCTTTCACTTCCACATTGACGATATAGTCCGCACCTACAACATTTTCAGTCGGGATCGCTCCGTGGAATGCGTGGATGCGGATGTTGTTGAGTCGGATCAAACGGATTGTTTTCATTTGAAGAAGCTGAAATTGACGTGTCCGTAATTGCGGTGACGGAAGAAATGATCGTCGTCGCTGAAATCAAAATCTTTCGGATGCTCCAAAATGAGCATTCCATCCTCTGCCAACAGACCTAAATCTGCCACCAACTGTGGAATCTCCTTTAATCGTTCATGTGAATATGGAGGGTCGGCAAATATGATGTCGTACTTGCGGCCACATTTCTCGATGAATTTGAAACTGTCACCTTTGATTATTTCCCACGAATCTTTGAGATTCAGTTCGTCTCTTGTCTTTCGAATGAAATTGAAATTGATCTGGTTCATCTCAATGAGAGTCACGTCGGTGCAACCTCTGGAGATGAATTCCAAACTTATGCTTCCTGTCCCACCAAACATGTCAAGCACGGCCAATTCTTCAAAATCCACTTCGTTGTTGAGGATGTTGAACAAACCTTCTTTGGCTATGTCTGTAGTGGGGCGAGCCTTCAGGTTTGCTGGAGGCGACAATCGTCGGCCTTTTAAGAAACCGCTTACTATACGCATATCGGAAGTTGATAGATTGTTAAAAACTGATGTTTGTTCTTTATGCTTGAGAATGCTGATTTCTCCACGATTCCTTTCGGAGTGGCTGAAAACTCAATCTTCGCAATGTATTTCGCGAGATGGTTCACGACGGAGGAGTTTTCGTCAACCTCTCCGCTCACTACACATTTGACATCGTATTGGTCGATGCGGTAGTTGTCCATCAATCCAAGCACAAAGAAAAGGAACTCGTCTGCGGTCTGATATTGGAAGATGTTGGCAAGCTTCAGTTTGCCTCCTTCAATATAGATGACGTCCACAGAAGATGTACGGATGTTAAGATGAAGGTATGAGCCTTTGCATTTTTTGCTGTTGAACATGGCATTGAAAAGCAATGGCATCATCTGGCTGTGAATTGTCGCACTTGGTTTGTTGCGACGGATGATCTCCTCGTGTTTTTGAGGTATAGTGTAGACGACGGAGATCTCGTTTGTAGGCAATGTCTCAGTCAGTACCGTCGCACCGTCTACATTGCCAAAATTCAGCTCGGCAATCTTTTTCGCTTCCACATCTTCCAACATTGGAGTGGGGAAGAGCGTGAATTGTTGAGTCTCATAGACGACGTTGGTCTTGAGATACTCAGCCGCTAACACATTGTTTGACCTGCATTCATCTGCGAAGATGTCGATGCCGTGACGATTGCTGTCTATGATCTTTGTCATATACAGCAACTTGTTGTCGCTTTGATCAGACACAACAAAACAAAGTCCATCCGGCAAGATGCGGATGGACAATATTTTGCTATAACTGTTAGCTGCGTCGAAATTGCGAATTGAATATTCTTTTCTCTGCATCTTATGCTATTACTCCCAGTTTCCTGCGTTGTTGTTTGGAGTCACGATGTCTCCAACCTTCAAGCCAGGGTACTTGTCTGTCTTCTTAGCCTCATCGCAAAGGTTTACAATCTCGCGGTGGTTCAAACCGTTCAAGTAAACTGTGTATGGAGCTCTAGCCTCAAACAAAGGCAATGGAAGACCTGATTTTGTTGACTGAGTGACTGTGTCAAGCTCGAATTTAGCACCACCTGAGTAAGGAATGAATGCAAGTGAATCTGGATTGAATCCAGCAGGGAAAATGCTTGACAATACACTTACGTATGATGTATCACGCTTGAAGTTTGCTTTGAACTCCTCGAAATCTGTAATACCACATGCTGCAGCTGAGTCTGCCAAGTTCTCTGCGATGAAATGAAGAGCCTTCTGCTCTGTCAATCCCTTAGACAACTGCTCGTCTGTGATCTCACCTTGCTTGTAAACCTGAGCCTTCTGACCATTCTTAACGAAATCGATTAGCTCATCAAAACTTCCTGCATAACGTCCGTTCTGATCCTTGTACTCGATCTGTGCCTTACGGATGTCAATCAAGCGAGCGATGATTGGTTTCTGACGGAAATCTCTCTGCTCTTGGAATTCAATAGGAGTGTTGATGCTGTCGTAGCACAACCAAATCAAGAAAAGTGATGCCAAAACAAGCATCGATGTGATTACATACCTCATTTTTATAGTCTATTTTTTGTTTTTACTTTGTTATTGTTTTGCAAAAATAAAAATATTTAGAATTTTGCGTTGCAATTTTGTCTTTTTATTTGCAGTTTATGGATTATAAATCGCTACAATCGCTAATTATTGCCAATATTGGTCATAAACCGACACAACTTCAGTCGATGTGCGCTCAGGCATTGTCGCTCTTTATATGTGCTGGAGAGGATCGGTCTGCCTTTGTTCTCCGTGGATATGCAGGTACGGGAAAGACGACGATTATCAGTTCGCTTATCAAGGCTTTGCGTTCTGTCCACTATAATGTTGTGCTTCTTGCTCCTACAGGTAGGGCTGCAAAGGTGCTGTCTGACTATTCTGGTATGCCTGCCTACACAATCCATAAGTGGATTTATCAGATGGGTACTGGAATGGACAGAATGGAGGTGAATGCGATTGCCACCAACCGTTTCCGTGACACTCTTTTTGTGGTTGACGAGGCTTCCATGATCAGCGATCAAAAGATAGGTGATTCCACGGATCTGCTGTCAGACTTGGTGGAGTATGTTTACGAGGGTATCGGATGCCAGCTTCTTCTGTGTGGCGATACAGCCCAGCTTCCTCCCGTCTTCCTTGATTATTCTCCTGCTCTCGATAATTCCACGCTTGAGCGTCTTGGCTTGACTGTATATGGCGGTGTGTTGACGGAGGTCGTGCGTCAGCAGTCGGATAGCGGTATCCTGGTCAATGCGACCATGCTGCGTGACAAAATCAATGAGGGAATGTGTGATTTTGAATTTCCTGAGTTTGATGTCGACGGTTATAAAGACATCTGTCATGCTGATCCGCAGGAACTTGTGGAGACTATCGCGTCGTGCTATAGCAAATATGGGGAAGACGATACGATTATCATCACTCGTTACAATGCTCGTGCGAAACTTTTCAATCAGGCTGTCCGTGCACGTGTGCTCGACAGAGATGATGAGTTATGCGGTGGTGACGCATTGATGGTTGTCGCCAACAATTATTATTGGTCGAAGACGATTCCTGAGATGAGTTTCATCGCAAATGGAGATACTGCATCTGTGAAGAGAGTCCGCAAAATCACTGAACTATACGGACATAAGTATGCGGATGTGACACTCTATTTCAATGATTATGATGTCGAGTTGGAGGCGACGGTTATGATGGATCTGCTGCACAACGACTCTCCGTCGCTCAGTCAGAAAGAGTGGCAAGACCTTTATTCTGCGGTTGAGGAGGATTACATGGATATCCCTACGCAGACAGAGAGACGTAAGATGATGCGTCAGGATAAGTATTTGAATGCGTTGCAGGTGAAATTCGCGTATGCCATCACGGCGCATAAGGCACAGGGTGGACAGTGGTCGGCAGTCTTCATTGATCCGGGCTTGATTCGTGCGGAGATGCTCGACACCAATTTCTACAGATGGATCTATACATCGTTGACACGATCAACAAAAGAGGTCTATCTGATCAATTGGCGATGTGCGGATTTGGAATGAATTATAAATGCGGAATGAAGAATTATGATTTGCCTATAGTTTTCACATTCTGGGTGCGAAAAATGTGAAATTTCTCACACTTTTCGCACCTAAAGTGTGATTTTTGATTAATTTTGGCTTGTGTAATGATTATAAGGTATGGTTATAACAAGAGAGATTATATCAAAACTTGAAGTTTGGAAGAATGATGCTGATCGTTCTCCTTTAATCGTGCAGGGAGCAAGACAGATTGGAAAATCTTGGACTGTCGCTGAATTTGGTCGCAAATTTTATAAGTATACTGCTATATTCAATTTTGATAAACAAGAGGAGCTGAAAAGCATTTTTGAGAAGACAAAAGATGTAAAACGTATTTTGAACGAATTATCCCTTTATACGGATGTTCCAATAAAGGAGGATGAGACATTAATTTTCTTTGATGAAATTCAAGATTGCAAAGCGGCTCTCAATTCTCTTAAGTATTTCAAAGAAGATGCTCCTGGCTATCATGTTATTGCTGCAGGATCGTTGCTTGGTGTTGCTGTTAATAGAAAAACAAAGAATAGTGATCTATCGGATGATTCTGTCAATACATTCCCTGTTGGCAAAGTCAGTTTCCTGGAGATGTATCCTGTGACTTTTCGTGAGTTTTTACGTATGAGTGATCCTTTGCTTATGCAACAAACAGAGTCTCGTCTTGGTTTATTAGAACCTCTTCCTGAAATATTGTTTAATAAACTTATGGAGCAATACCGCCGTTATCAGGTGTGTGGAGGTCTTCCAAAACCATGTAGCCATATGTTGGATGGAGTAGGAATGGAAAAGATAGAAATAGACTTAGCTGAACTTCGTAAGTCTTATGAATATGATTTCACTAAACATGTGGATGCTAAGGATATTCCTCGTATCAGGGAGATTTGGAGAAGCATTCCGTCTCAACTATCTCGCGAGAATAAGAAATTTATTTTTAGAGTAGTGAGAGAGGGAGCCAGAGCCCGAGAATATGAGTCAGCACTTGATTGGTTGGTCCTTTCTGGTATGGTATATCGTATTTATGTGTGTGAGACCCCTCAGTTGCCACTTAAACATTACGAAGAAACAACAGCATTCAAGATTTATATGCTTGATCAAGCAATTCTTCGTACGATGGCAGAACTGCCACCTGAGGCGGTGATTGCAAAAGGAGACTTGTTGAAAGAATTTAAGGGAGCGATGGCAGAAAATTTTGTCCTTTCCTCTTTGTTGGCTCAAGGATACAACTCTCCTCATTACTGGACGTTGACAGGAAATAAGGCTGAGGTCGATTTTCTTATTCAAGACGGATTAGAGATACGCCCTATAGAAGTGAAAGCAGAAGAGAATATATCAGGACAAAGCCTAAAGGTTTACCAAGATAAGTATGCTCCAGAAATAAGACTTCGTTTTTCTATGAGGAATTTAAATATCAGTGGTAATGTCGTTAATATACCGTTATTCCTTTGTGATTGGCTAAAGGATATATTGTCTTTTGTGAAGCGTGCAATATAAGATGCAAAAAAAGAGGATGTATCATTGATACATCCTCTTTTATGCTGAAAATCAAATTGATTACTGTCTTTTCTCTTTGATTCTTGCCTTCTTACCTGTAAGGTTACGTAGGTAGTAAAGCTTAGCACGACGTACAACACCTAGCTTGTTAACCTGGATGCTGTCGATGAAAGGAGACTCCATAGGGAAGATTCTCTCTACACCTACACCGCTAGAGATCTTACGTACTGTGAATCTCTTCTTGTCCTGGTGTCCGCTGATACGGATAACAACACCTCTAAACTGCTGGATACGCTCCTTGTTTCCCTCTACGATACGGTAAGAAACTGTGATAGTGTCTCCACTCTTGAATGCTGGGATCTCTTTCTTTGTAGCGAAAGCCTCTTCAGCAATCTTAATCAAATCTACTGCCATTTTTTTTATTTGTTTTTTCTTATTTAACTTAACGCAACATTACCGAGGCTCCTTGCCATCATAAGCGGTTACGCAAAAACGTTGCAAAAGTACATCTTTTTTGTTATTCAACAAAGAGTTGAGAAGAAAATTTTCTTATTCTCCTTTATTGATTAATTTGTCAAATAGGATCTCATTGTTTTCGACAATTGTGGAAATAGTGAGCGTTCCCTTGTTTCCCATGTCATTGTAGTGGACGAGATATCTGTTTTCTCCTAGATTTTCAATTTTCTCTACCTCTTGGATGTCTTCACCATCCTGTGCTCCGCTACGGAATTCCCAGATGGCATAGCCTCCTCCTTCGCTGAACTCGTTGTCGTAGTCGTCACGGAGCTTTTGTGCCAGTGTTTTTGTGCAATACTGTGCGATGACGGAATCTGTCGCCTCTTGTCTGCCGAAAATATAGTTTCCGTAGAATGTTTGGATTTTTTCGATGGCTTTCGCATCAATGTCCTCGCTGATTGTTTCTGCCGACGATTCTGTCACCGTCGGTTGAACTTGTTCCTGTGGCTGTTTGTCGCTGCACGAAACAACCATCGTCGCCAAAATAAATAGAATTTTTTTCATGACCATTAATTATCTAAAATAGGTTGTCGTTTATTCTTCCTTCTTCACTTCGATTCTGAACGTTGTGCCTACTCCTTGTGTTGAGTTGAGAACGTAGATCTTTCCGTGATGATATTCTTCCATGATTCGTTTAGCAAGAGAAAGACCAAGTCCCCAGCCACGGCTTTTTGTCGTGAATCCCGGTTCGAAGACGGTTTTGAACTTTGATTTTGGTATTCCTTTGCCGGTATCAGTCACGTCGATAATATATTTAGATCCGCTTTCGCTCACGTTGACGTGGATGCTTCCTGTTCCTTCCATTGCGTCGATGGCGTTCTTGCATAGGTTTTCAATCACCCATTCAAACAGTGGCACGTTCAATTCGGCATTGTATTTCTGGTTGTTCTCGTAGTGACATGTGATGGATACTCTTCTTGATACACGTCCGCGCATGTATGACAATGCATTGTCTATCACATCATTAAGGCAGACGGGAGTGCATTCTGGTTTTGAACCGATCTTCGAGAATCTGTTGGCGATGGTCTGCAGACGGTTGACATCCTTGCTTATCTCTTGAGCCACACTCGCGTCGACATCCATTCCCTTCAACAACTCCACCCATGCCATGAGTGATGATATTGGGGTTCCGAGCTGGTGTGCTGTCTCTTTGGAAAGTCCCACCCACACTCTGTCTTGCTCCGCTTTACGCACGCTCGCCAACACAAGCAACAGAGCGATGAAGAATAGGAAGATCAATCCCCATTGTATGATCGGGAAATACGACAGTTTTTGCAAAAGTAGCGAGTCTCCATAATATAGCTTGTGGTATGTCGTCTCGTCGAGCTTGATGGATATAGGTTCGTTGATCGTCTTAAACGACTCCACTTTGCTCATCAGAAATGCCGAGTCTGGCTCGCCGTTGTATTTGTCTGGAATATCTATGTTTCTGTACTGATATGGCATACCATCCGCGTCGACAATCACCACAGGGATTGTGTTGTTGTCTTGGATGACTCGCAGGCAGAAAGTGAAGTCGAAATTGTCTCCTGCGGTTGCGATCTGGCGTGTGGCGTCAGCCCAGATTTCCATTTTGTCGCGCTCTTCTTTTGCCATGTCTCCTACCAGATTGCTTGAGAACATGATCGACAGTAGGAAGATGATGATTGCGAAAAATGAAAATATATATTTGACGGCGGAATAATTTAGAAACGATTTCTTCATACCTAAATAATGTTTTGTTTTTTGACACCGCTCATTCTATGAATTTGCGGAGTTGGGATAAGGGCTTAGCCCTTTATAATCCTAAAATAATCACCGGTCTTATAATTTCTCTCGATACTTGGTTTCATTCTCGTCTTCAAGAATGTTGAGATAGCTTGTGTAGCGGCTTTCGCTGATGTAGTGCTGCTCCACAGCCTCCCTCACCGCGCATCCTGGCTCGTGCGTATGGGTGCAGTTGCCAAACTTGCATGATTCAGAGTGCTTGAAGATCTCTGGGAAGAAATGTCCCACTTCATATTTGTCGAATCCGATGGTGCCGAATCCTTTCACACCTGGAGTGTCGATGATGAAAGTGTCCTCTTCAAGCTGGTACATTTCAGAGAATGTTGTGGTGTGCATACCTGTGTCGTGTACCGAAGATATCTCACCTGTTCTGGCTGCGAAATCCGGTGAAATGGCATTGATGAGTGAGGATTTGCCCACTCCTGAATTGCCGCTGAACAACGTCGTCTTGCCTTTCAACGCATTTCTCACCTCTTCCACACCTTCTCCGGTGAGAGCTGATGTGATATGGCATTTGTAACCGATGCTTTCGTATAAAGTCACAAGTGCTTTCATATATTCCGTCTCCCCTTCATCATATAGGTCGCATTTGTTGATCACGATCACGGCTGGCACTGAATAAGCCTCGCAAGTCGCAAGAAAACGATCTATGAAGACGGTGGATGTCTCTGGATGGGCGATAGTCACAGTCAGCATCGCCTGGTCTACGTTTGCGGCTATGATATGAAGCTGCTTCGACAGATTCGACGGTTTGCGTACGATGTAGTTTTTTCTGTCGCAGATGTTGCTGATCAAGCCTTCTGAGTTGGGAAGCTCCTTGAATTCCACGAAGTCGCCCACAGCAACTGGGTTTGTGCTCTTGATTCCCTTGATGCGGAAATTGCCTTTTATCTTGCACTCCCAAAAGTCGCCGCTCTCTGTACGTACAATATAGCTGCTGCCTGTATTTCTGAAAACTACACCTTTCATCCAAATAAATAAAAATGGCGGCGACAATGCCACCGCCAAATTAGGTTTAATAACTGAGTATCAATGCCTTTGTCTGTCGGCAATTACACAGTCATGATTTCTTTTTCCTTTGCTGAGAACATAGCCTCGACATCCTTGATATACTTGTCGTGGATCTTCTGAACTTCAGCCTCTGCATCTTTCTCTACGTCTTCAGCCAAACCGTTCTTGATCTCTTTCTTAAGACCTTCGATTGCGTCACGACGAGCGTTTCTGATGCTGATCTTTGCGTCTTCAGCCTCAGCCTTAGCCTGCTTTACAAGAGTCTTACGACGCTCCTCTGTTAGCGGTGGAATGCACAAACGGATCATCTCACCGTTGTTTTCTGGTGTGATACCAACCTCTGAAGCCAAGATCGCTTTTTCAATCAACGGAATCATCTTCTTATCCCAAGGCTTGATAGCGATAGTGCGGGCGTCTGGTGTTGTGATAGATGCCACAGCTGAAAGCGGAGACATCGCACCATAGTTGTCTACACGGATTGGATCCAAGATTCGTACGTTTGCCTTGCCGGCACGGATGTGGGCGAAAGAATCGTCAAGATGAAGAAGTGCTCCGTCCATCTTGTCCTCTGCCATTTTATAAAAAGACTTTACGTCTGCCATTGTAAAAAACGTTTTTTATTTCCTAAATTTTAACTCTTTTCCATAGACACACATGTCCGTGTGTCTCTACGTGTGGCAAAGATACGATTTTTTTGCATATTGCAATATTATGCAGGGGAAATATTGATGATTGTGGAATGAACCATTAAATTTGTAATTCAGCATTTCGCATTTAGAATTTATAATTTCTATGAGAATATTCATCGCTATTCGTTTCTCTGAGGATTTCAAGTCTGCTCTTGTTGACGCTCAACATGAGTTGAAGGCTCGTGGAGTGACGGGAAATTATTGCCCATACGGAAATCTCCATCTTACGTTGGCTTTTATCGGCGAGACGTTTGATCTGCCAAACATCCGTAAGGCGGCGAGTGAAGTCTCATTTTCTCCATTCCAAATCACTCTCGGCTCTTTAGGCAAATTCCAGACAAAGAATGGTTCTGTGATATGGGCTGGCATCAAAGATGGCTCATCAGTCTCCGACCTTGCGTCTCAGCTGCGTGAAAGGTTGGTCGCAAATGGTGTCAGATTCAAAACGACGGAATTCTATCCGCATATATCATTGATCCGTAAACCTTCTATGGTGGTGACGGATATCGATGTTGCCCCTGTCTCTATGTGTGTGGAACGTATATATGTGATGAAATCGGAACGAATAAATGGTGAATTGATATATTCTGAAATTTAATTCAATTCATAATTCATAATGCATAATTCGTAATTGTGGGGAAATACATCTGTGGAATTGAATTTTTGTCGCTCGCACTTACGTGCTCGCGAAAAATGAAGGGACAAGGGCGTTCCGCCCTTTGCAATCCTCATTTTTATTCCAACTTGAATATGAGACCTACTGCGAAATAAAATAACGTAGAGACGTCGTGCACGGCGTCTCTACAAAGAACTGTGTTGTTATCTCAATCTTGATGCTCCAGATTTTCCGTCCACTTTCTGTTTCATCGGTGAACCGAATTTGGCTTTCTCTGCATCTTGTTTTGCTACGACCTCCATATATTCGGCTGTCGTGAATGGAGCAGGTGTTTGCGCAAACTCAGGCACGTTGTAGCTCTTTAGCAAATCGGCATCGTGACGTGGGTTGAGACGAGGCATACGGAAAGGTTTTGTGGCATTGCCGTTTTCATCAATGTGAGTGATGTAGTTGCGTGCGTAGCTTCCGTCTTCACGTTTGGATGCTATGAGTAGCCAGCGACTGTTGGTCGACCAGCTGTGGTAGCTGTCGCAACGTGGTGAGTTGACGTTCTTCAGTGGCAAAAACTCAGATGCCGCCAAATTGATGAGACATACGTCTGCACTATGCTCCGTCGGCACTTGCATTCCATATTCAGCGCGTGTGATCGCTAAAAATTTGCCGTCTGGAGAAATTTTTGGAATTGTGGCGCTGCTGTCAAGTTTTGTGGCTGAATACACAGTGTCGATCTTGCCCCAACTGCGTGTGTTCGCATCGAATGCGATTCTCAAAATATCATATTTCACACTGTCGAATGGCAGTTTGTTCTTATCATCGTCGGTGCAAACAAAGTAAAGATGCTTTCCGTCTGGAGCCCATTCAGGGAATGACTCAAATCTGTCGTCTGTACGGATGATGTTTGTCACCTCGTTTTTCTCTATGTCATAAAGCACCAAATCGCCATGAAGATTAAATGTCTCGATCTTGTTTGTGACAGATGAGTGGAACGACTGCTTGAAGTTGTCCATAGAGAAAGCGATCAACGGAAGAGTAGGGTGCCATGACGTGATTGATGTCGAGAATGGCATGTCTCCGGTCTTAGTGTCAATCTTGCGTACTGTGCCATTGTATGAAAGGATCATACCACCTTTCTCTCCACGGTAGTAGAAACTTCTGTTTTGTGAGTTGTGACGCTGCACAAAATGACAGTTCACACATCTTTGTGTACGGTAGCCTGGCTGTGAGTGTGTGTAGTGATCTGAAGCGATTATGCTCTCTTCGCCTGTCGACAGATTATATTGGTTGACAGACATTTCACCACTTGCCTGATAGCTAGGCTCAATCATACGGTATGTGACGTATTCATCTATGGAGTCTTTGCTCACAGTCATTGTGAACGGAGAGTATAGAGTGTATCCGTTGTTTGTCTTTTCGTAGACTTCGAAAGTGATGTCATTGCCTGCGTTCTCCGACAATAAAACTTTCCATTTGTCTATAGGAAAACATACGTTGCCGTTATCGGAAGCCACGGAAAATTCCGTCTTGCCTCCTGACACTTTCACTATGAAATTTTTATTCGCGTCGACGCAGAAATTCATAGGAAGGATATTGCAAGGAATGGTCGTGCCTATGTAGCAGTCGGGCTGGATAGGAGCAGCGTCCGAACTCTTTGTGTAGGATTTCGGAGCGTCTACGGAGCAGGCAGACATCAACGTCGCCAGCAAAAATATGATTATATTGGTCTTTTTCATTTCTTTAAGTCTCCTCCTTTATAATTCTTTGTATCGACGTTTTTATAAAAGTAGTAGTATAGATACGAACCTTGGTGTCCGCTCAATTTCTCTTTTCCGTTCTTTCCTGCTTTCTTGCATTCTTTGACGAATTTCTGTGCGTCCATGGCAAGTTTTCTGTCGACAGTGATGCTTTGCACAGGCTTTGTGTTGCCCATTATCGCACAAAGACAAGCTGCCTCCTGAATACATTTTGGCGGAACATGTCCTTTATATATTTGTGCTGCGACAGGAATGTCTCTTGCAAATGCTTCAAGATCTTTTGCGTAGAGTTCGGCAAGAATTCTCGCCTCCGCTATCTTAGGGTTTGAAATGTTGGCTCTTTCGGCGATGAAATCTGCGGCTGAATAGGCGTGGAACCAATCGTCTTTTGGCTCAAAATATGAATCAAAGTTTTTGTATGCCTCTCTGTCTTTCAACAATTGCTGTTTGTCGTTAGCATATTTCCTCCACTCTTTCGCATAGTCTGAGTAGACGCTGCTCGTCTCCAGAATTTTTAGATATCTCTCTGTAAGTTCTGGCTCTTCCATCATGACCGCACAACGCATCATACGTTTCAATCGACGGAAGTTCTCACCTGTCAACTGGTAATATTCCATTGCGTGGAATAGAGACATGCAGTAGTTTCCTGTAGCGAATGCGAAATCTTCGTAATGGATCATGTGAGGCATACAGAAGTTTCCTGTGTTGTAGGATTCCCAATCAACAGGAAAATTGAACATCTGGTCGACTTTTTCTCCATTCGCAATCAACGCTTCCAGATAGTATGCGTAAATGTCGAATGTCGGATGAGTGGTGTTTCTCGCTTCAGTGACCATCTCACTCCATTTCTCATCATTCTCCAAACGTTGCAGACGGAGAATTTTATGGAAACTTTCGTCGTTGTAGCAACAAAGTTTTGCGACGACGATAACCAAACCAAACGCTATCGCTGGAATCGCAAGTTTTTTTGCCGACAATTCCGTCTCCTCTCCACATTTGTTTGCAACAAACGGATAAACGACAAGCAATGCCATCGCTATGAGTGAGTAGGCGAAGAATGTGCTTGAATGCGATACATATAATGGTGCGAATAAGGCTAGGGAATAAACTTCGTAGTTGAGCAAATTTGCGGTCAGATAATTGAATCCAAACCATGATGCCAAACCGATTCCTGCAAGCATCATAGCTTTCTTGTTGTCTTTTTTTATGTTGGCTGCCGCTCCAATAAGCATTGATAATGGAGAGAACACGCCGATAGCGAAGTAGGAAAACTCAGCCACAACCATTGATAGATACAGAGATATTTTGTTTTCCACCTGCATCCACCATGACAGAAGCACTGCGATGAGGCTTCCTAACAGTAGCGACATCACAATTGATCCGTCTACTTTATCAAACAGCAAATATTCAAGATTGCAGACTGCCACAAGCAAAGCTAGAGGAGGAATCGCAGCAAACACGATCTTTTTCGCATTTGTCTGTTTTGCGAATGCTCTCAGAAGTATTGCGAAAATCGAAGTCAGTGTCGCTGACACAGCAAAAGCTCCGAATACTGGAGATATGAAAAACTGTGTTATGAATCGTGAAACGAGACTCAAACATCCTGCACCGTATGATAAGATGATGGTGCGGAACGGATCAGAATCAAGGTATAGCGAATAGTCGTGCAGTGCGTAAAGAAAGTCTTGTTCGCACGCTATGGAAAGCACGAATGTGACAATGAAGAACAATGCCACTGATGCGTATTCCAAATTTTTTAGTTTGAATGTAAGGGCTTCTTTCATAGTTTCCCGTCTTTTAGAGTTTCATATAAACCTTCGCAAGCGTCTTCAAGAAGGTCGAGCACAAGTTCAAACCCGTCTGCACCGCCATAATAAGGGTCTGGCACATAGTCGTTGGTGAAACTTCTGCAGAATTCAGTCATTTTGTGGATCTTTTTCGTGTGCTCAATAGTTGCCGCACGGTCGTGAAGATCGTCGATATTGGTGTTGTCCATTCCGATCACCAAGTCGAAATTGTCGAAATCGGCTCTTTTCACAGGTCGGCTTATGGAGGTCACGTTGTAGCCTCTGCGCGACGCGAATGAGATCATACGTGGGTCGGCATGCTCACCTTGGTGGTAGCTCAGAATGCCGGCAGAGTCGATATTGAAATCGGCTGAGGCTCCTTTCTCGTCTACAATCTTCTTCATCACAGCTTCTGCTGCGGCTGAACGGCAGATATTGCCCAAGCAAACGAATAATATGTTGTGTTTTGCCATATTCTTTTTGTTATCCTACAGAATCATTTTTTGTCGACTCTCCTTGTTGAGTCTTATGATTGTTATGGTTGCGGTTGTTGTTGAATCGGCGACGGTGGTTGTTATACCTTCTTGGTCTTTGGCTTTCATCGTTGCCGTTTGCATTTTGCATATTTGTGTCATTGCCGTTGTCATTTGACTTTAGCCTTTTGTCATTAGACCTATTGTCTCCGATGCCATTTGACTTTAGCCTTTTGTCATTAGACCTATTGTCTCCGATGTCATTTGACTTTCGACTTTTGTCATTTGACTTTAGCCTTTTGTCATTAGCCATTTGTCTTTGACTGTTTGGTCTTCTTCTTCCACCTCTGCCTTTCAACTGAGGATTGTAGGCAGGACCTTCACCAAGACCTTCTGGCATTGGCATCTTGTCGATCTCTTTTTCCAAAAACTGCTCAATCATGCCAAACCTGTCCTGATCCTTCTCCGACACGAAAGTGATACCCACACCCTGACGGTTGGCTCGTGCGGTACGTCCGATACGATGGATATAGTCTTCAGCGTCGTGTGGCACATCATAGTTGATCACCATATCTATGCCTTCGATGTCGATACCACGAGAAAGGATGTCTGTCGCCACGATGACATTGATTTTTCCGCTCTTATAGTCGAGCATCACTTCGTCGCGGAATGCCTGATCCAAATCGGAATGCATGGCTCCGACTTTGATTTTCATGCGAAGAAGAGCGTTGTATACATCTTTGACATTCTGTTTCGACGATGCGAATATGATAGTTTTGTCGACGCTGTTGTTTGCCAACAGTTTCTGCACCAACATACGTTTCTGAGTCTCATAGCAGATGTATGCCTGCTGAGTGATTCCTTCAGCTGGCTTGGAAATTGCCACATTCACGAATTCTGGCTCGTGAAGAATAGTCTCTGCCAATTTTTTGATTTTGGCTGGCATTGTCGCAGAAAACATCACTGTCTGACGTTTGATCGGCAACGTCTTCACGATTGAGATGATATCATCGTAGAAACCCATGTCGAGCATACGGTCAGCCTCGTCCAAGATGAAATGTTCAACACCTGAGAAATCTGCATTCTCCATCTTGATGTGGGAGATCAGACGGCCAGGAGTGGCGATCACGATGTCCGTACCGTTTTTCATCGCTTGTTTCTGAGTCTCGTATGCAGATGCGTCATTGCCACCGTAGACGGCAACGGAAGAGATCGGTACGAAATAAGAGATTCCTTCCAATTGTTGGTCGATCTGTTGTGCAAGCTCACGTGTGGGAGCCATGATTATAGCGCGTACTTTGTCGTGAGACGGTTTTCTAAGCAATTGGTTGATAAGAGGAAGCAAGTATGCTGCGGTCTTTCCTGTGCCAGTCTGTGCACATGCTATCAAATCTTTGCCTTCCATCACCACAGGCATAGCCTTTTCCTGCACAGGAGTCATCTCCTGAAAATTCATGGCGTCGATACCGTCAATCAACGACGGCTCAAAATCTAATTCGTCGAATCTCATTTTTTGTTTTTCTTTTGATCCTCCTCTTCTTGTAGTTCACACGTGTCGCCAGGATAATGAGATATGCATTCGTATCCTGGAAACGCTTCTTTTATATAGTTTGGCACTTCTATGCAGTTGCCGTGGCGGATTAGTCCCTCAACCAGTTTTTCTGCTTTTTTGCCAAAAGTGTCGATATAGTAGCTCTTGTCCACCAACGCAAGTCCGTCTTTGAACGGATATGCATGGTTGAATTTTGGAGATATTGACTCTTTGAAATTATTGTCAAGGAATCCTACCTTGCCATCTTTTGCGATTCGGGCGAATCCACAGCTGTAAGGATTGATGTAGTCGTATTTAGGCTCAACAATCTCCTTGCCTAGTTTGTTGATCATTCCCCATTTGCCATCTCTCTTGACGATAGCCAAACAATTGTAGAACACATCAATATATTCGTATATAGGCTCTACATATACAGTCTGACTGTCTGGCATAAGAAGTCCCTGTTTGTTGTTTTTCTCAAAATGGATCAATTTCGTCTCGTCTCCGATTATTGTTGAAGTCTCATAATAAACAGTGTTTTCTTCTCTGACACCATCTTTCGAAACAATGACAGAGTTTCTTTTGCTTTTGTCAGCATAAATGGAATCGTATGTACACTCCACAATAGGATATCCGGTAGTGCCGTATATTCCGAATTTGCCGTTTTTCTTTACCAACAAAGCTTCAGTACTGTTTTCGAAGCGGGAGATATGGTCGAATTTACAAGGAAGTACTGACTGACCAAGCTCATCCACAATTCCATAGAACGCTCCCACTTTTACAAGGGCGAGATGGCCGAAGAAATAAGTCATGTCGTCGAAGCGGGCGGAAATGATAGTCTTGCCGAGATCATTCACCAATCCCTTTTTGCCATTCTGCATGAAGATGACGTATCCAGGGCGGAATTTCAACAATGTGTCATACACACAGTCGATCACATGCTTTCCGCTTTTGTTGATGAATCCACATTTGCCTCCAAGTCTGGCGAAAGCCAAGTCTTTCATTATAGGACCGTCTTTGATCACCGACTCGTCAAATGTCTCGTTGAACGACGTCTCCATGCCGAACAATCCGATTGTGTCGTAACGGCAATTGACGATTGTCTTTCCCAAACTGTTGATCAACCCCCATTTGCCATCTCTCTTTACTCGGGAATATCCCTCTTCGTAGTAGTATAATTCCTCGTATTCGTGAGGGATAAGCTCCTCGTTGTTGCAGTTCATCAATCCCCATTTGTCGTTATGACGCAGACGGACGGTACCGTCGGGATAGTGCTGCAGATATTCATAGTTGTAAGGGAAGACGTCGGTGCCGTTCTTGTATAGGAAGTTCCACTTGCCTTTGTTCAGCACACGCTGATAATCATCGATCAAAGTGTCTGTGTAGACGTAGTTTTTAGGACGCATTCCGTTGCGTTGTTTCTCGTTGGTGTTCAACGCATAGTTGACTTTTGTAGTCAGAGTCACCGTCTGCACTTCACCCTTGATCTTGATTGGCTCGAAATCAGGCATTGTCTCGAAAAGGCTTCTCACCTCTCTCAAAAGTTGAGGGTTACATTTGCAGGATGGCTTGATGTCTGATATATGTCCATCCTTGTTGACGGTGAATGTGACTTTCACGTCGCCGCCCTTTAATGCGTTAGGTCCGACCAATTCGGATGGATATTGTTTTGCGGCTGCGATATATTTTTTGAATTCAGGGTCGTCCACACCCGTGAATCCTTTAGCAGCAGAGCTGAATGATATTGCACTCAGTAGAGCTCCTGTTATTATATTTCTCAGTCTAATTTTCATCATTGTTTGAATTTGAATCCGTTTGTGTGTTTCTCCAAATACTCTCCGTTCTTACCGGCATATATGAAATAGCCCTCCACATTGGGCAGTGAATTGATAAGTGACATTGCAGAGTCGACACCGATCACCATGCAGGCTGTTGCCAAAGCGTCGGCAGTCATACAGTCGTCGGCAAGGATCGAACTGCTCAACAGCGTGTGGTTGACAGGTTTGCCAGAACATGGGTCGATTGTGTGCGCGTATTTTGTTCCGTTTTTATAATAGTATTGCAGATAGTTTCCGCTTGTCGCCAACGCTTTTCCGTCGAGCTGCACTATGCGTTGTATTTCGAAAGTCTGCATTGTGCTGTCTTCGATTGGTTTGTTGATGCCGATGCTCCACACTTTTCCTTTGGCATTCACTCCGCTGCACACGACTTCACCTCCGACTTCCACCATGAAATCATAGATTCCGTTTTTGCGTAACACTTGTGCCACCACGTCGGAACCGAATCCTTTTGCTATCGCCGACGCATCCAGTTTGATATTCGGATTCTCTTTCTTTATATATCCGGCTGGAGAGAGACTCACTTTCTTCCATCCCACGTAGTTTCTCAACTCAGCCAACACACTGTCTGGGGTGGAGCGGTCGGGGTCGAATCCGAATCCGTAGGCATTCACAAGAGGAGCGACGGTGATGTCGAAAGCTCCGTTGGTGATAGAGGAAATATCACAAGCTTTGTTGTAGACTTTGATGAAAAGAGAGTCTTTCTCTTCCAAAAGCACAGAGTCGGGAGACTGGTTGATGCGTGTGATCGTTGATTGCTTGTTGAATGTGGATAGGGCAGTGTCGACGGCGGCAAGAGCGGCCAGGTATTCCGTCTTCACATCTTTTCCATTCGATGCATATTTTATTTTATAGAAAGTGCCGAACACTCTTCCTTCATCAGAGACATATCCATCATCAGAGACGTGTTTAGCTGACGGTTGTGTCGTTGACACGCATGCCGACAACAATGTTATGATAGAAAAAAATATGCAGTAGCGGGACAACGCTTTCATTATATACAGAAAATATACAAATTAATGATACACAAATGCAAAAATAAACAACTTTTTTTATTTCACAAAAACATGGGGGATTTATAGATGGTTGGAGGGTTGAGGGTTGATGGTTGAGGGTTGGATGGTTGAGGGTTGGATGGTTGAGGGAATATTTCGAGCCTTCGGTGCATATAAGAATGAAAATGTATTATATTTGCAAATGCAAACATCTTTGTGCTTGTTCTAATTTATGTGAATTATATGTTTGGGCGATTGCTTTTTTTCTCAGATATTTATGCTCTTTTGTGGCGACTGTTTCTTGTGATGCTTCCATTGTCATCACAAGCATCTTTGGAGTCATTCGTGATCATAAATGTCGAAAGTTATAAGTTTGATAAAGATTCTGGTTTATTGCTTACTGCGGAAAGAAACGATTCTCTTTTCAAAATCATCGCTTATGATGAAGTGTTGAATACTTTGAACTTTAGGCCGAAGGGTGGTTCGATATGCGATATTGATTTGGAACTTTTGTTCGGACCGGGATACAGCAAATTAAACAGATGGACATCAGGAATAATGGTTTCTGGCTTTAATGGCGTGGATATAAATAAGAAATGTCATTGGTCTGTTTACAACGCAAAAAATATAATCCAATTGCAGGAAAACACTAATATTTATATCGTTGATGGCCTGTTTGTACGAAACATTAAGAAAAATGGAACATCCCAAATCCCTTATCATCTGTTTGATTATTATTATAAATATAAGACGGTGGATGATTATAGTGTCGTCGATATAAGTTTTACTCCCAACAATTTCACATGTCGATATGTCCAGCAGAAAACGAAAGACGCTGGGGATGGTTATCTGTATGTGAATCATTTGGCACAAGAAGAACTGGAGAAAAGGAAACTCGTGTGTGATAGTGTGGCATATATCGTCGATGGAATGATTGTGAATGATTCCATTTCTGTATGTAAGTTGGTGACACTAAGGAAAAAATGGATATCTTCTGTGTCTATAGATTTCAAGGATGACATTATGCGAGTTGATCTGTCTCTTAAGCGTAAAGCAAAATGAAATTAGTTGTTGTATTTCTTCTTTTGATCAATGCAGTGTATTCATTTTCTCAAGAGAAAGTGAATATAAAGGGAGTATATGAGATTAAAACAGACAAGGAATCTTATGAATTAAGTAAATCTGATACGATTCGTTTTGAACGGATGTCTTTGCGAGACGCAGTCAGGGACAAAGAGGGAATAAATAAACAGGCAACGGTAGCCAATCGTCTTCGACGTTTGCCAACCTATAAGGAAAGGTATGAAACTCTATTTAGAATGTCGAAATTTATATAATCAAAGAAAAGAACGATGAGAAAATATATATATTTATTGTTTATGTTTTTGTTTTTCTTTACGGAGACTATTGGACAAAGATATGTGGATTATTGTGCAGAGAAAGTAAAGGAAACCATACAATTTGAAATGAGTCAGAATTATAAAAAAGAAGATGTAAATATTATTTCTATATCAGATGTGTATGCTGATAAAGATGGTGATTGTAAAGAAAGTTTTTGTACTCATTTCCAATTTTATTATGTGCGAGTTTCTACATCTGATAGTTTGGTGTCTGACTATATAATAGCTATCAATTCGGCAAAAACAATTTATCGAATCAGTGGATTTTTGATGAATGACATAATGTGTTTATGTACTGATATTCAAAAAGAGGTTTTTTATTACTGTAACAAAAAAATAAGACTGGCAAAAGAGCTAAAAAAATTGCATCTTGATATTGTAGTAGATGACGTTTGGCAGTCATTCAGTCTATATGATTTGTATGAAGGAAGTAGAAAATGCTCTTTTGATTATCAAAAATATCCATTACTCAAACCATCGTCAGAAAGAGCCATAGGTTATGTTGTTGGAAAATGTTGTTACCCATATATGCGAGTGCATAAGCATGGGCGGAAAAAAAGGAGAAAATGATCATGTCTGTTGAAGTAGGTTTATGATCTTAATAATTTGAAATTTTAATATGTTGCGATTTTGTTTGTTTTTGATTGTTTGTTTGCAATGTCTGATTTTGTCATCATGCAAAAATGGACATTGTCAATTCTATATATGTAGAATAATATGAGGATTCTCAATGGCGACGCCGTTGTAATCCATGATGTATCAATTTTTAAGTCTTTCCCCTAGAAGAAAAAGAGAAACAAATGATTGATTAAAAATCATCGTTATTATATTTCCTTTTGGATATTAATAGAAATGTCATGAACATGAAAAAGTGTATTTTGTTGATATCGCTATTGTGCGCATTAATGTCTATTTCCGCAAGTGATAATTTGCTAGTACGTTTGTGTGGCAATGAAAATTTAGCAAGAGCAGACAATTGGTATCGTCTATGTTCTTATGCTAAAGTGGAAGAAGATGACAATAATATTGTTGTCAAGGCATTTGATAAAGAAATATCTGGAGACAGTTTGTTCTTAGTCGAATTATATTCTACAGGACCTCATAAATCTCCACTTATCTCTTTTTGGGCTTTCCGAATAGAATCTGATAGTATCCTTGTTATAGGGTCAGATAGCAGTAGTTTAGGGAAAATCCAATTTGAAGACATGTCGTGTGATTATAAGTTATATGATATAATAAAGCAAAGAGATTTTGAATTGTTGGAGAAATGGAATAGGAAAATTTGGGAAACGGATACAGAAACTCCAAGTTCAAAATATTTTGTTACAATGTTTTATAAATCTGGTCATTCTGTATGTTTAAGAAAATGGGAATTTTTTATAGGTTCTTTAAGACGAAGGTTGATGAGAGATTATTTGTTGGACAGAAAAAATAAAGGTTTGGATTACTATTATCCTTATTTTGACGATTTGATGAAGGATGACTAAAAAATCTAGTTGGATGAGTTCAGAATGTGAGAATTTTCAAGGAAGACGTTGTTGTACACTCTTCCTTCTGGGATCCATAAGCACGATCTGGAAAGAAAAGGACGCTGATGGTAATTTATGTTCTGGATTACAATACCCATTTGTGTTCCAAAAAGCAATATGACATTTATTTGGTGTTTGCTCCTTCTGAGAAATTTTATTTAGATCCCGACGGTAGACATCAAGTAGAAAACCGAGGAAAAGATGGGTTTATAAAGGAGTACTGATTGATCAGCTAAATGGTGCAGATGAGGACGGCAAAAAAGCTATTCAAATAGATAAGTTTTTACAAGGTAGGTCTAGAGAAGCGTGGATTAAATGAGATACAGAGTAATGGGGATGGATAAAAAAGCAAGATAAACAAAATGAAAATTAAGTTTTTTTGTAAAATTGTATTATTATGTTTTTGCTTCTTTTCATGTGAAAAGCAAAAAACGATGGAGATTTATTCTACTGAAGATGTAAAATGTTTAAAGGAAATATTAGACACTACATTATCTGATGATGTTTATTGTGTATTGTTACATGCAGCGAATCAGAATGATGTGTCTATAGTTGATGAATCAATAGTTATGTCAAGCAAAAATAATGCTTTAGCATGTTATTATATGTATGACAGAATTATAAGTGCTTTTGATAAAATGCATGTGCCGATTGATTCTATTTCTAACAGTATAGCATTAATGTATTTAAGACGAAGTGCCGATTTAGGAGATGAACATTCTAATAGAATATTAGCTATAAGATATCAAAATGGATATGGAATAAAAAAAGATACGTGTCTTTTTAGATATTATATTAGCAGATCAGATTCGTTAAGAGAGTTGCATAGAAAGGAATTTGAAATCTATCGTAAGAACGAGAAATAAATTGATTCTGATTGTATCTTATATTTCAGTTTGAATTTTTTTCTCTTTCTAATGTTTGGTTAAGATTCTGAAAGTTAATGCTGTAATTCATAAAGATGTGAAATTGCAAAGGGCGGAACACCGTTGTCCCCACATCATTCTGCGAGTGCGTAAGATCGAACGGAAAATGAAGAGATCGAGATTTTATATAGTGTAAATCTTGTATGTGATAGCCCTTGCGAAAAAGAATGATATAAAAGAACGTTTTTAGATTTAATGGAATAACTTATAAATATGGCAATTTTATCGTTGATTAAAAGGTTAAAGTGTTTGTTCTTACTTGTTTTGACTGAAGTCGCTTATTGTCATAATAATATTTGTGATTTTGAGGTGATCGTATATGAGTCAAAACCATGTGGAAATGTTTTAAATACAATGGTTTGTATTTATCCTGATGATTGTTGGTATGTAGAAAAAACAGGCACTATGTATCCGACGTATGGGACATATAAAATCGTAAATGATTCATTATACATTTGTTCTAAGAATAGTGTAGGTGGTGATACTATGTATCTGTATCAGATTCCTCGTGCATATAAATTAGAAGATAATATGTTGATTTATAATTATGCAGATTCTGACGAAGTTAATAAGTATTTGAAAAGTGACTGTTTTATAGAGCAAAGGTATTTATGTGATACTCTTTATCAAGTATATCCTGCGGTTAAGAAAAACAAGAAGAGAAAAGAGAGACGTTTCTTTTGGTATGATTGCGTAAGGCATTGATGTTATTTTTTTCAGGATGCTTTGTTGCTCTAATATATCTAGATTCCAAAGGTCGAATCCCTTGCCCCCTCACCCCTTCGAGCGAGCCGTAAGGACGAGCGAGAAAAGAAAGAATTGAAGTGATGTAAATTATTTAAAATCATTAATTTTACACCGTCGTTTGGGGTGGATATAAAGATAAAAGGTCGGTGGCTGAAACGTTCAATGGCGTTTATGCAAAATAAATTATAGTTTATGAAAATCAGAATATTATCATTAATTATACTTTTTGTGTCGATGTTTATGTTTGTTGTTGACATCAAAGGAATCGAGAATGGAATATATTGTGATAAAAAAAACATGTATATCTTGTGGTTTGTGATGATGAATTTGTATATGTTATGTATTTTAAATGCCAAGACTTAAGTCCATTGCATCATATTGCAAGAGGAAATATAAATGTAGATTCTTGCTATTTGGCGTGTTATCAACATAAAGAGTGTAATTTAAACAATATGTCACCATTGTATGCTTTATCACCTTTTTGTGAAGCTGTCTTGCGTGACAAAAAAATAAAATATAAAGATAGAAAAGGTGTGATAAAAAAAATAGAAGTGGTTTATAAGCGAGGCATAAGCAATGAATTAATAAGATTAAAAAAATTGATCAAGTCCAAAATCCGAGCGTGAAGTTTTGGATACAGTCTATTATCATTCTAAAATGAATTGTGTGGTGCCATAATTTTGTTTATATAATATGGATGTCATGAGGATTTTCAAGTGATTCTCTCTTGAAAATCTATATTCCTCAAGTGTGTAGGAGCGAGCGGAACATCTTAAACAGGCTACGGTAGACAAACGTCTTCGACGTTTGCCAACCATAGCCTGTTCTGATAACCGTTACCACGGTAGGCGTTGAATAAGAAAAGATGATTATCTTTGCAGACATAAAAAGCGATCTTTAAAAACTCTGATTAGGACGGAAGTTGGAATCAAGAGAAGAGGAATTGCAAAGGGCGGAACGCCCTTGCCCCCTCACCCCTTCGAGCGAGCCGTAAGGCGAGCGAGAAGAAATCCTTCCTATGTGATGAGGAGATCCACCTGGTGACGAGAATTTAGAATTTATTAGAAGTGTATGTCGTCCCACTGAGCAAGATTTGGGAGATGCATCATTAATACCTTTTCTTGATCCCGTATTTGAAAAGCTTCAGGAATGGACAGCTGAAGGTCTTCAATATTTGGGTATTGGAGAAGAAAATTCATACAAGTTAGCTGCTGGTGCATTCTTAATTGTTTCATTAAAAGGTGGAGGTAAGAGTAAAACTTCAACTAATAGGGTGAAGAAAGGTTCTCAACATGGAAATTCATTATCTAGTACTAGACCAACATAGGGGTATAAATTGTATGAGAATGAAACTAATAGATTTCTTAAAAATGGTATAACATCAAGAAAAATATCAGAAACTCGTTATACCAAAAAAAATATGAAAGATAAACATATGAAGCATTTTTGACCTTTACCTAATCGTAAGGCAGCTTACGACTGGGGGGATCACCAAAATTGTATTGACCGAGGTGCTTGGAATAAAAATATGCATTAATTTTTAATTCTTTAAGTTTAATATAAATGGAAGATAATATTTTAGGTTGTTTTATGTCAACGTGTCATGATTATGACGAGACAGAAGAAGAGAATTTAAGGAAAGATAAAATAGGCGAGGTGTTTCGATTTTTAATTTGGGGAGAAGATGGTAAAGGAGGCGTTTCTCAGAAATTGAAAACAATACCATATGAACCGTATGGTAATGATTTGATTTTAATTTTGCTACAATTTAATGTACTTCCAAATGATTATTTACGTAGTGCTTTAAAGGAGATAGAACCTTATAGAAAAAAAGAAAAGTCTATAGGTATTAATATAATAATTGAAGAGGAATTTTTTGTTTTATCAAAAAACGATCAGCTTTCTTATATAAAAGATGTTATTTTATATAAATTGACATTGCTAAAAGATGTTGTTAAAAGAAGAAAATTAGATACAAAAGTTGATTTGCTAATAAATACTGTTACTAAAGTTCTTGTGTGGTAGTCTTTTGACAATACGGAAATTCAGATGAAACCTCTCGTATCTTCGTCGCTCTGTCAAATCTACGACTATGAGATTTGAGCCAAAGAATAAGAATGGCGAGAATGTAAGCGATGACAATGATGTCACAACCAATATTGTTGAGAACACATATGGCAATTTTGGTAATCTGACAGAATACAAATATACAGACGGCATCACTAATGCAAGCTATACGACAACAATTCAGTATAAGGTTTATGATGAGGAGACGGGAGTGTTCGGATTGCAATGCCAAGGAACTAGATAACGAGACTGGTTTGTACTACTATGGAGCAAGATATCTGGATCCTACTGGGGCAATTTGGCTATCTGTAGACCCTCTATTTGAGAAGTATGCTGGAATGAGTCCGTACAATTATTGTATGGGAAATCCGGTAAAATTGGTGGATCCGGATGGAAGAAAAGTATTATTCCCGAATGGTATGAACATGACAGATCGCCAAACTGCAATCGAAATGATCTTTGCTTATTATCATGATAATCCCAATATGACAACAATAGTGACGCACGGAGACAAGTTTTCTATGCAATTCAATGGATTGAATATTATATACCCACGTGATGTCTATAATTATTTGATTGATAATAGTCCGGTATTCAATAATAAAGAAAGTGAAATCATAGAAGGCTCTGGAATCAGATCAATTGTGTTGTTTCATTCTTGTTCTACAGGAGCCGGAGAGTTAAATATTCAAACTGAATGTTCAGAAAGCGAGTATTTTAAGAATACGTTGATAGTAGCACCTACAGGCGATATATTAGGAAGTGGAAGTGATATATCCACTGGTTATAAATCTGAAATAGGAATATTTGTTAAAGGAAAAGAAAATGAAGCAGTAAATGAGGATCCTGGCAATTGGAGCCTAAAATTAAATGGAAAACAAATAGGTACAATTCCTGGAACTGAAACTCCAAGTTTTGAAAACATAGAAAAGGTTGTAAAAGAATATATTAATACAAATAAGGAAGTGGAATGATGAGAGTAAAGTTTCTTATTTTGGGTTTATGTTTTTTGGGAATAATAAATGCACAAGAAAAAAAATATAATGATTTTTTTTGTCGTATTATTAAGAATTGCAAAGTTGATGATTTAGATGTGGCTCGCTATAATAAGGATAGCGTTTTATATTTGAACACGTATGATATTGAGTATGTTGACTGTCAGTTCTTTTTATATATGCTTGAGTACGCTTATCGCTATAATGATCAAATGGCTTTTCTTTATCTTTCTAATTATTTGCAGGATTTCTACAAGCGTTATGATCTTATTCCTGGTAATTTGGCTTTAGATATGATACAGAAGTTTCGCAATGAATATAGATTAGAGGACGAAGTTTCAAAAGATAATATAGAAGCCGAGTTAAAGCATAAATTTCATAAATTGAAAAGAGAGGAAAAACACAACTTAGATTTTTATCCTGTCATATGTGATGTGTTTTCAACTGATCATTTTGATCATTATAAAACCAGTTTGTTGTTTGAGTCTCTTTGTTATAACATAAAAAAAATATCAGGACCTGGTGACAAGGAAGCTCAATTATTCTTTTTGTCATTTATTCTTGCGGATCAAACGCTGAACCCATTGGCATATAAATATATGATTGAATCAATAAGTTTTTTTTATGTAGGAAGTGCTTTGAAAATGAATGATAATATCTTTGATTTTGTTAAGTTATGGACCAATCTAATACCAGATATGATATTGGGTAGTAGCAAAAGTGAATTTATAGATTCGTTAAGAGAATATATATATAAAGACAGATCTATTTGTAAATAATTTATATTTGTAAGCATCTAACATGGATGATTTTATATGTTATTTTCGGTTTTTTATTAATTAGAAAAGATGTCTTCAACATTCTATGATATCGATGTCTACGTCTATATCGCAGTAGAAACTTGATATTTTGTGTCTTCATATAAGGAGAGATTTTAATGGATCAATAGTCCATGGTCAAACGACTTCGACGTTTGACAACTATAGACTGTAGGAAACGAGGAATTGCAAAGGGCGGAACGCCCTTGCCCCCGTCCCATTCGAGCGAGCCCGTAAGGGCGAGCGAGAAAAGAAAGAATTGAAGAGATGTAAATTATTTTAAATCATTAATTTTACATCGTCGACACAAAAAATACGACAAGCGATCTTTTGACAGTGTTCCGATATGAGAATACATTACTGGAACGCCTCTATAAAAGTGGCGAACCAGTTCCCCTTTCAGGGGGCTAGGGGGCTTGTTCAACTTCTTACGTGACAGATGCAGACGGCAACATTGCACAGCATGTGGAGTATATCCCTTATGGTGAAGTCTTCGTAGAGGAGCGTAATTCCCAATTCTCAACTAATTTCTTGTTCAATGCCAAGGAACTAGATAACGAGACTGGTCTCTACTATTATGGCGCAAGATACTTGGATCCTACGGGGGCAATGTGGTTGAGCGTGGATCCTGTCTTCCATGCAGGTACAAGTCCATATGCGTATTGCTTAGGAAATCCGGTGAAGATGGCGGATCTGGATGGAAGGGTAGAGTATAAAGAAGATGGAACTGTTGATGTTGATTTCGAAGCAGACCAATTTTAATCCTAATAGCAATAGAAGAACGCCTCTTAGTGTAAAATAATTATAGGTGATAAATATGGATAAGTTTTTATTTGTTACTTTTCTGTGGCTATTTTTCATTGAGTACTCTTTTGCTCAGTCGGAACATTCTGTTCGTGAATGTTTTGTGAAGAATGGAAATACAGAGATAATAATATCACATAGCAATGCGATCTATTCAATAGCTCAATATTTTGACATGATAGATGAAAATTCAAAATATGAGCAAAGTCCAGATGCTAGTCACCGATATATTCCTGAGAATGATTCAATACCATTTTATTCAGATGATGAATATCATAATGAGTTGTTTAAATTGACTAGAAAAATTTTATATTCAAATTATGATAGTATAATATCATATATAAACAACACAGGATTACTTGATGGTTCACCGATTTATAGGGATTCTGTTTATAAGGTTCTTTTTTTCTATAAATGGTCAGGAGAAAACTTTTGCTATAGTCAACAAGATAAATATGGTTTATTGTCTTATGATTCATTTAATATGGCTAAACAAATGTCTGCTTTAAGTGGCTTTGCTGAAATCATACATTACAATGATTTTTTTCGGGAAAATTATAATGCTTATTATGACTATATGACTAATATAGTTCCATGTATAGAGGATATGCGTATTTGGATGAATGAAGTGTTTGGTGTTAATTATGAAAGGTTTGATTTTCTTACATCTCCATTTTCTGATCCATTTTGTCTTGAATTATATGAGAATGAAGATAGTTCTAGGGTTACTGTGATTGGAGGAGCCTTTGCTTTTGATGATATTATTTATGATGTTATGGAGAACGAATCATTAAAAAGTCTTCTGTATAATTCTGATTTTTATCTTTTTGAAATGTTGATGAATCGCTATGCTGAACGAGTTAGACAAAAAGATTTACTTTCTTACGATTATACATATAAAGTTCTGTTGGCTATGTTTTTGTTGTATTGTAATGATATGCAATCAAAGGATTTTTTTGAAAAAGAAAAAAATTATGTACGTTATAGGTTTGGGGTTAAATCTTTTTCAAATGAGATAGAACCTATATATAGTAAATTGTTGCATCTAAGAGATAAAAAAGAAAAGAATCTGTTGCATATTTATATAGATATGTTGGAAAATCTGTGCGGTTATTAATGTATGTATAAATTTTTATGTATAAGAATGGGGATAACAAGTGGTAGAACAAACTGACGTACACCTCGGAGAATATGTTAATATCAAAAAAAATTGAAAAGCGATCTTTAAGAGTCTGGGCATTCCATATAGCATAGTTCAGGAAACGAGGAATTGCAAAGGGCGGAACGCTCTTGCCCCCTCACCCCTTCGAGCGAGCCGTAAGGCGAGCGAGAAAAGAAAGAATGGAAGAGATGTAAATTATTTAAAATCATTAATTTTACACCGTCGAATCAAAAAATACGACAAGCGATCTTTGGAGTCGGTGCTGCAGGTTTTATTGGTGCAACTATTTCCTTTACCACTGAGGTATATAGACGTTTTGGTGTGTGGTTTATAGAGAAGGTAAATGAAGCAAATGAATTTTTTAGGGAAAATCCTCTATATTTTTATCAAAGTGCTGGATTTTATTAATTTTGTAAAACAAGTGTTCTCTTTTATAGAGAACACTTGTTGCTTGATATAATTGTTTCTAAATGTCATTAGAATATAATTTGTAAAATTCTCAAGGTAACAAGTTTTTTTATTATTTGTTTTTGAATTATGGAGATGACTGTTGATTTGATAGATAAAAAGTATTATAAATATTTAATATTTGAATTAATGATGAGTATGCCTGTTCTTATTTTTAGTATTTTTTATTGTGCACCATCATTTTATACAAGATATGGTTCTGATATAATAACTTTGATTTTTTCTGAAATTTTCATGCTGTTTTGTTTGAATTTCCTTTTTTTTTCGGAAATGAGTCAATATTGGATTGTCTATCAAAAATTTAAGCATTCTAAACTTATATTTAATGAAAATAGTGTTATGTTTGATAGTGATCATCATAATAAAATTATATTAAGGGAAGACATTTATAGAATAGAGATTTATGAGGATCATAATTATTTGTCTTTTTTAGGTAACCTGTTGAAAATTTATTATGGCAAGCATGGTAAATACATATTTGTATATCAAGCATATGACACAGATTTGCTAAGTGGATTGTTTTATGATAAAATTGATTTAGTTTATAAAAAATCATTTTTACCTTATTTCTCTCTAATTAACCACAAGTCGACAAATTTAGTTGATTGATGAATAAAATCCGACAAAGAAAAATCAATCGTCTTCGACGTTTGCCAACCATAGCCTGTTCTGATAACCGTTACCACGGTTGGTTTGCAAACATTCAAAAGCGATCTTTTTAAATTCTGAATAATACTGAAGTTGGGTATTATGAGATGAGGAATTGCAAAGGGCGGAACGCCCTTGCCCCTCTCCTTCGAGCGAGCCGAAAGGCGAGCGGGAAAAGAAAGAATTGAAGAGATGTAAATTATTTAAAATCATTAATTTTACACCGTCGAATCAAAAAATACGACAAGCGATCTTTTGACAGTGTTCCGATTTGAGAATACGCCTCTATAAAAGTGGCGAACCAGTTCCCCCTTCAAGGGGCTAGGGGGCTTGTTCTACTTCCTACGTGACTGATGCAGATGGAAACATTGCCCAGCATGTGGAGTATATCCCATACGGCGAAGTGTTTGTAGAAGAAAGAAACAATTCTTTCTCTACAAACTACCTATTCAATTACTGGTGGCGTAGCAGGATTAACATGTGGTGCAAGCTTGGCTGCAACGGTGGTTTCAACAGGAACAGCAAATGTTGTAGATGGAGAAGTTAATCGAAGAATACAAGGAAAGGAGACAAAGGCTAGTGATGTTGCATTAGGCACTCAGGGCAACTAAAAATCCACGAACAATTTTTGAATTGAACTATAAAGGAGATGTAAAAAATAGTTGCAGTGTCTGTAGGTAATAATGGCTATATTGTAGGAGCAAATATGAGATCTTTAGAATAAAATGGAAATAAATTATATAAAAATAATGCCGGAGATAGGTTGTTATCCTATTTGGGTTGGAGTTGACGGTAATATCAAAGACACCGTCG
>JAEEGL010235055.1_pt1 | contig 40971 bp, 30 predicted proteins | sample 9134231 | NCBI WGS metagenome assembly JAEEGL01 (sample SAMN16246548, study PRJNA631951) | gut metagenome | biome: gut microbiome; feature: rumen; material: fiber-attached | host: Bos | place: Iran: Karaj | collected 2018-10
GTTGCGGAAACCGATGGGGAGATGGTCTATTTCAAGAGTCTGACTGGGTGGTTTAAGTGCAGTTCCTATTGGTTTGCATAGTCTGATTGTCAATTGATAGAGATTAGGGTTCTCCGCTGTCCATGTTTTTACATCGGGAATTATTTTATGAAAAGGTATCGTGATTTTTCTTTCCCCTTTGAAAAAAACGTCTTTGGTTCTGAGTATTTTTCCATTTAATTCAAGGGTAATAGTATAATCAGGTTGGCGAAAACCACCCGGTATAAAGGTGGGGATGATAGTATCCATCATAGTCTCCACCGTCACCTCCACATCCAGGATACCCGTCTTATTATGGGGGTCCAAATCCGCCACAATCTTATAATCCAAAATGTGCGTTCTGGGTTGGGCGTAGAGGGTGATGTCGCGTTCGATGCCGCTCAGTCGCCAGAAATCCTGGCACTCGAAATAGGAACCGTCGCTCCATTTGAAGACCTGCAGGGCGATGAGATTGCGCTCCCCGAATCTCACAAACTTGGTGATGTCGAACTCGGAGTTGGTCTTGGCATCCTCGCTGTAGCCCACAAACTCGCCGTTCACCCACAGGTAGAAGCAAGACTTCGCACCCCCGATGTTGAGAATCACCTGCTTGTCCTCCCACGTTTTGTCGATGTCCACCCATTTGCGATAGCTGCCCACGGCATTGCCTTTCACGGGAACTTTCGGCAACTGGCTGTTGTCGAAGTCGTTGGTGGTGTTCACATAGACGGGCACGCCGTAGCCGTTCAGTTCCCAGTTGCCCGGCACGGGAATGGTGCCCCAACCGCTGTCGTCGTAGTCGGTGCGGAAGAAGTCGGCTGGGCGTTCGTCAGCATTGGGCACGTAATGGAAGGCCCATTGGCCGTCCAATATAGAGACGCGATGCATCGCATCTCTACTGTTTTGCGGGATATTGGCTCTCGGGTAGAGCTTGTTGACCTCGAACACGGCGGGATCCTGCCACTCGGTGAAGGTCTGGGCGGAGAGACCGAGGGAGAGGCACAATATAGTTAGCGATACTATGATTTTTTTCATAATTGCTGACAATAATTCACAATTCAAATTCTTTGCCGCAAAAATAAAAAAAACGACAGTTCACAAGCTTGAGGGCCACAAAATTGTGAACTTACTTCATCTGTCGGATTCAGGGCTTTTCCTGCACGATCTTCCCGCCGCCGTGAATGGTGACCTTCCCCAGCCCGGATTTTTCGGTGAGGTAGGCGGTTCCCGTCACGGTGGCTATGATATTGCCCACGCCGCCGTGCGTGATGTGCGCGGTAGCGACTTTCAACAGCAGGTGGACGTTTCCGACACCGACACTCTCCAAAGTCATCTCTTCCGCTTTGCCGTTCATCATCTTCAAATTGCCCGTACTCAGGATGCGCAATTCCAACCTTTTTGCCAAAACATTTTGAATTATGATGTCTCCCACGCTTTTGTTTCGGAGAATCAATTCCTCGGTGGGGATGCTCATCAAGTTCACCGAGATGTCACCAGCTCCCATATTATTGACAATTAACGAATTGCTGACGTGGCTTCCAAGAATGGACACATCACCTGCGCCGGAACTGTTGATAAGCAGGGTCTGTTGCCGGATGGGATCGGGAGATGAGACCTTGATGCCACCTGCACCCTTGTTGTGCAGTTCCAATGTTCCTTCGATTTTCAGGCATTGGAGGGTGCATTCGCCCACGCCCGCGTTGATGACCGTCAGGTTGGGCTCGTTTCTCTTTTCCACCATCACATCACCTGCACCGAGCAGGGTCAATTTTTCCAAACGGGGCAAATGTATCTCCATCTGGATATAGTCTTTTTTTTCAAGAGACGAATTCTTGTCCATATAGATGGAAAGTTTTCCGTCAGAAACCACAACGTGAGTGTGCTCAATAAATTTGTAATCATTGGACTCAATGGTCACTTCATTACTTATGGCGCATTGTTTTATGACCACCTCCCCGACAAAGTTTATGTCCACGACAGTAAAAGGCTCCAAATCGGCATAGATACGTGATTGAGCCGTTAGCACATTGATTGACAATAAAATAAAGATGGTTAAAACTGATTTTTTCATTGAAATGATTATTTATGATGTTAGATTTGAGAGGTAAGACTACGGGATAAGGTCGCGCTTTTTGTGCGTCACAGGCACGACTTCTTTCCCTGACAAGTCGATAAAACCATAGAAGTTGCCCTTGCGCACCAATGCCCAGCCATCGTGATAGAAGCCGAATCTGCCGACCTCGTCGTATTGTGCGGGGACCACATCTTTGCCGGAGGAGTCCACAAACCCCTTGAACCCGAATATCTCCACCATTGCCCACCCGCTCCGGTATTCGTCAAACGGCTGGATATCAGAATATTTCGGATATACCACGATGTATCCTTTTTCATCTTGGAGACCGTAGTAGCCGTTGCGCTCGAACTTCCTCAGGCTATGATTGGAGGGTGGTGCAGTGGATACGGCAGGGCGGATCTCGGGCAATGGTGAAACAGATGATTCGGTTCCTTTTACTTGCTGTTGAGGATATGGGGGTTCCTGTAGAGACGTGCCATAGCGCGTCTCTACACTATCGGTTGCAGGAGACGCGATGCATTGCGTCTCTACAACGGCGGTATCAGCATTAACGATTGCAGAATCGGCTGCAACACACGTGGTTACCTCCGTTTCCTGCGGGGTCGGGCCTGTGGGTGCGGGTTGCGCCTGCCACGCGATGACGGAACCCGTCACGGCCGTGGCGACCACGCCCGTGGCCACGGCGGGTGCCTTGGCGGCAGAGAGCGTGAGCCAAAGGGAGGACTTCGGAACGGCAGCCCAATCCAGCGATGCCAATGGGGAGGGCGTGACTGGAGCCACTGCCAACTCGCTCAGTTTGGCAAGACAAAGACGGTCAACAGCGTGACTTCGACGCGTAATCATCATCAGTATAGTCATAATGCCTGATTTTTTGGTTGTTTGTTTATCTTTCAGAAATTGCTGAAGTTGTGTTCGTGCTTCCGACAAATATCGTTTTGAACTCCGTATGCCAATCTGCAGTTTGTCGGCGATTTTTTTATGGGTTTGTTTTTCAAAGACGTAGAGATTGAAAACCACCCGTTGGCGTTCGGGCAGGGCGCAAATGGCATCGAGAATTTCCGATTCGGTGAACTCGTCGGGTTGCGGGGGCTCGTCGTGGCACGTCTCTGCCATAGCGGGATCCGGAGCGTTGTCAATGGACAAAAATTGCGGTTGCCGGCGCAGATAGTCCAGCGTGTTGTTCAGGTTGAGCCTCATCAACCATCCCTCGAAACTGCCGAGGTGGCGGTAGCTCCCCGATTTCTCGATGGCTTTGAGAATCGCGTCGTGCGCAAGGTCTTCTGCCACCGCGCGGTCGCCCACATAACGGAGGTTGACGCCAATCATCTTGGCGATGTTCTTGTGATATGTCTTTTCCCAAAAGGTCTGTGAGCGCATCCTCTTCGTTTTAATTGATGACGCAAAAATACAAAAAGGTGCCAAAAAAAAATCAGCCCCTCCGTTTACCCAAACGAAGAGGCTGATGAGAAGTTGCTGTCCACCGTCATAAACAACATACGGCAGACGAGTTATCGTCGATAACAGACAATCCTATCTGAAGGTGTAGCGGACTCCGATATTCACACCCCAGTCGAAGTAATCAAAATCAACATTATCGTCGAAAAGCATTCCGTAACCGGGACGGAAATCGAACTGCAGTGTCAGCGGGATGCTGAACTTGTACTCCAGTCCGAGGATGCCGTTCGCACCGAATTTGCCGTAATCGTAGCGATAGTGATAATGCACGGGACCCCAATTGTGGTCATAGGCGCCCCACATCCAAGAATAACCCAGACTGACGCCTCCGCCGATGAATCCATAGAGACCCTTGGTGAAATGACCTTCATACATCAGGTTGGGGTTCACTTCGAAGGAGCTGACATTCAGATTGCCGTAGCGGGTGGCTCCGAGCGTGTATTTATATCCCAAATCCACTTGCAGGGCAAGGTGATTCATCAGGAATGTCTTGTAAGAAAAGGCGTTAAGGCTTCCCACGGTACCGCCAATACTGTGTTTGTAGGGGGCTTGGGCAAACGCACCACCCATCATTCCCATCAAGAGCAAGAACAAAATAGCATTTTTCTTCATTCTTTTCATAGCAAAATAGTTTAGGTTAATAATGGCGGCAAAAATAAAAAAAATACGCATTGGAAAGGCGACAAAAAAGGGGCGTCACCAAGGACGCCCCACAACCAAAACTTGAAAAAATATAATATAAAACAACAACATAATATCAAAGTAGCATCCCGATTGTGTGTATCAGGAAGGCGGCCAGCCAAGCCACACTAGTATTGTAGAGGATGGAGAAGAGACCCCACTTGCGGCCGCCTTCGCGAAACACTGCCGACAGGGCCGCCACGCAGGGGAAATACAACAAGATGAAAATCATATAACCGTATGCCACCAGCGGGGTGAACACCGGCTGTCCCTTTTCCTTCCCTTCCGTCCATTTCTGCGCTTTCAGACTGCTTTGCAACGTGGAGGAGTTCTCGTCCGCATCGAGGTCGGCGTGGTAGAGCACGCCCATTGAGGAGACCACAATCTCCTTGGCCGCCACACCGGTAAGCAGCGAAACACTCATCTTCCAGTCAAAGCCCAGCGGACGGAACACCGGGGCCACGAACTTGCCTATTTTTGCGATATAGGAGTTCTCGCTCTGGCAAACCGTGCGGTCGAACTCCAGCGTCTTCAACTGGGCCTCTTTTTCGGCAGGAGTGAGGGTCGGGTCGGCCTCCACCTGCTCCATCCGGGCTGTATAGCCGTCGAGTTGCGCACTATGCTGCGGGAAATATTCCAGCACCCAGATGATGACCGTGGCCAACAGGATGACCGTACCCATCTTCTTGACATACTGCACACTCTTGTCCCACATATGGACAAGGGCGTTGCGGAGGGTCGGAATACGATACGGAGGCAATTCCATCACGAACTGGTCGCTCTGGTTTTTGAACGATATCTTTTTGACAATCAACGAGGTGATGATGGCCGCCACCACACCCAGCAAATAAATGCTCATCAGCACCAGCCCTTTATACTTGGTGAAAAAGGCGGAAATAAGGAGCATATACACCGGAATGCGGGCGGAGCAGGACATAAAGGGCACCGTGATGATGGTCAGGATGCGGTCCTTGCGGTTTTCCAGCGTGCGTGTGGCCATAATGGCGGGCACACTGCAGCCAAACCCGATAATGTAGGGGATGAACGACTTGCCGTGCAAACCCATCTTGTGCATCAGTTTGTCCATCAGGAAGGCCGCCCTGGCCATATAGCCCGTGTCCTCCAAGATGGATATAAAGAAAAAGAGTATCAAGATGTTGGGCAAGAAGGAAAAGACGCTCCCCACACCGGCGATAACACCATCCACCAGCAAAGCCTTGATAATCCCGTCGGGGAGAACCATTTCGCACATTCCTCCCAACCAGCCGAAGAACATCTCCAGCCATTGCTGGGGATAAGCCCCCAAGGTGAAGGTCATCTGGAACATCAGCCAGAGGAAGAAGATGAGTATGGGAAATCCCAGCCATCTGTTGGTCAGCAAATTGTCCACTGTATAGGCGCGCTGCTTACTACGGTCTTTGCCAATTGTATAGGTCTCTTGCAAAGCACCGCGGATGAAACCGTACTTGGCCCCCGAAATGACAGTGGCCGCATCCTCCTTGTAGGTGCGTTCCAACTCGGCGCATTGCTCCTTCGCGACTTTCCTGATGTTGTCGGTGTTCTGCAACTTGGAGACCTCCTCGATGGTCACCTTGTCGTTCTCCAGCAGCTTGATGGCCACATAGCGGGCCGGAAACTCGCTGCTGAGGACATTGTCTTTCTTCACCTCGTTTTTGACCAGGTCGATGCTCTTCTCGATATCGGCACCGTAGTTGATATGGATGTGCTTGGTAACGCCATCGAGGTTCTCATAGACATTGATAATGCTGTCGAGCACTTTGTCGATGCCCTTGCCCTTGGAAGAGACCGTGGGGATGATCGGGAAGCCGAACATCGTGCTGAGGGCCTGGATATCCAGTTGGTCGCCGTTTTTTTCCAGTTCGTCATACATATTGAGCCCCATCACCATCGGCACGTTCATATCGATGAGTTGGGTGGTGAGGAAGAGATTCCGCTCCAGATTGGAAGCATCCACGATGTTGAGCACCACATCGGGGTGGTTCTCGAAGATATATTTGCGCACATACAGCTCCTCGGGGGAATATTCGGTCAGCGAATAGGTGCCGGGGAGATCAACGAAGTTGAAGGTATAGTCACGATGTTTGAACACACCGAGTTTGGAATCGACGGTGACGCCGCTGTAGTTGCCCACCTTCTCGCGCATACCGGTGGCGTGGTTGAAGAAGGATGTCTTGCCGCAGTTGGGGTTGCCGACCAGCGCCACGGTGATGGTTTTGGCCTTCTCGCCCATAATGCGGGTCACCTCTTCGGTGAGCGTGCCATTGAAGGTGTAGTTCTGCGCAACCTCCTCAGTCACAGGCACCACCTCAATATGCTGCGCCTCAATGCGGCGGAGGGAGACGTGTCCCTGCATAATCTCATACTCTATGGGGTCGAGCAAGGGGGCGTTCTTCACCACACGCACTTTTTCGCCTCTAACGAAACCCAATTCCATCAGCCGGTGGCGAAAACCGCCGTGACCACTGAGCCTGACGATGACGCAGTTGCTTCCTGTGGGCATCTCGGATAATGTAACTTTCTGATTTTCCATAGATTAGATAACTCGCTTCGTTTTTTACTGAAGAACGTGCAAAAAAACAAAAAAAGAATAACGTGCACTATCCCCAAAAATGGGGATAATGACCTGTCATCGTTATTTTTTTTCCAGTAAAAAAGAGTTATTCAACGGTCACCGATTTGGCGAGATTGCGGGGCTGGTCCACGTCGCGACCCTTGGCGATGGCGATGTGGTAGGCCAAAAGTTGCAGCGGGATGACCGACAGCAGGGGCACGAAGCACTCCTCGGTGTCGGGAATCTCGAAAGTATAGTCGGAGATGGCGCTCACCTCGGTGTCGCCTTCGGTGACGACGCTGATGATGCGTCCCTTGCGCGCCTTGATTTCCTGAATGTTGCTAAGGATTTTCTCGTAATGGCCGCGTTTGGGGGCGATGACCACCACGGGCATCTCCTCGTCGATGAGGGCGATGGGACCGTGTTTCATCTCGGCGGCGGGATAGCCTTCTGCGTGGATGTAGGATATCTCCTTGAGTTTCAAAGCGCCTTCGAGGGCCACGGGGTAGTTGTAGCCGCGACCGAGGTAGATGAAATTGCGGGCATAAGTGAAGACCTTGGCGATTTCGGAGATTTTCTTGTCCTGTTCCAAGATGCGGGCGATTTTGTCGGGGATGTGCTGCAATTCACGCACCAGCACTGCCATCTGCTCGCTGGTCAGCGTGCCTTTGGCCTGGGCGATGCTGAGGGCGAGGAGGAAGAGGGTGGACACCTGGGCGGTGAAGGCCTTGGTGGAGGCCACACCGATCTCCGGGCCGGCGTGGGTGTAGCAGCCGGTATGGGTGGCGCGGGGGATGGAGGAGCCTACCACATTGCAGATGCCGAAGAGCAGGGCACCGGAGCTGCGCGACAGCTGGATGGCCGCGAGCGTGTCGGCAGTCTCGCCAGACTGCGAGATGGGGATCACCACATCGTCGGGATAGAGCACGGGCTTGCGGTAGCGGAACTCGGAGGAGTACTCCACCTCCACGGGGACGCGGGCGAGCTCCTCGATGATGTACTTGCCAATGAGGCCAGCGTGCCACGAGGTGCCGCAGGCGCAGATGATGATGCGGCGGGCGTTGAGCAGCCGGTCGCGGTGGTCGATGAAACCGGAGAGCTTCACCTCGCCGGTCTCGGGATGCAACCGACCCTGCATAGAGGTGCGGAGGGTTTGCGGCTGCTCGTAGATTTCCTTGAGCATAAAATGCGGGAAGCCGCCCTTCTCAATCTGGCTCAAGTCCATTTGCAGGCGCTGCACCACAGGGGTCTGCTCCACATTGCGCAGATTGACGATGCGCAGATCCTGTCCTCGCTGCATAAAGGCAATCTGCTCCTCGTCGAGATATACCACCTTGTCGGTGTACTCCACGATGGGGGTGGCGTCGGAGCCCACGAGGAACTCGCCCTCCCCCACCCCGATGATAAGCGGGCTGCCCTTGCGGGCGGCGATCATCCTGTCAGGATGCTCCTTGTCGATGATGACAATGGCATACGCCCCCGTGACTGTGTTAAGGGCCTGAGGCACGGCCTCCTCCACCGACATCTTGTGGGAATCCATAATATATTGTATAAGCTGCACAATGACCTCAGTGTCGGTGTCGCTCTGGAAATGATAGCCCATCGCAAGCAGTTGTGTCTTGAGAGACTGGTAGTTTTCAATGATGCCGTTATGGATAAGAGCCAAGTTGCGTGACTCCGACCAGTGGGGGTGGGCGTTGCGGTCGTTGGGCTCGCCGTGGGTGGCCCAGCGGGTATGGGCAATGCCGACAGTGCCGGAAGTGTCCTTGTCGGCCACCAGAGCCTCAAGGTCCCGGACCTTGCCCTTGGTCTTATAGATGGAGAGTTGCCCGTTGTCGTTCACAAGGGCAAGGCCCGCGCTGTCGTAGCCGCGGTATTCAAGACGGGTAAGCCCCTTGAGCAGTATCGGCGAAGCCTGCCGGTGACCTATGTATCCTACTATTCCACACATATTGCTATCATTTTCTTAAAAAACATTGCCGCATCGAGGCGGCATTGAGGCGGCAAAGATACAGTTTTTACTATTTTCAAACACGGAAAAACCTTATAAAAGTCTCTTTTTTTATTAAAACTGCCTTGTTCACAAATAAAAGAAGAAGAAAAAATAAAAGCATAATTTTTTTCTATTTTTGTTCGTTTATTACCCATTGCGAATAAAAAAAGCTTTTTATATGAAGATATTGAAATCCTGCTTGTTGGCAGTTTTGCTTTTAACGATTTTCATTCCCCGTATCCAGGCGCAACGCACCGAAAATTTCAAATCCCCGCAGTACGAGTTCAAGACGGCAATGGACCTTTTCTCCAACGAGAAATACGGTTCTGCGCAGCAGTATTTCAAATACGTCTTTGAGCACACCACGGATATGCAGCAGGATTTGAGGACGAACTCCTATTTCTACCAAGGTGTGTGTGCCGAGAAGCTCGACAACCCCGACGCAGCCTACCTCCTGCAAGGGTTCATCGACCGATACCCCGTACACTCATACGTGCCGGAGGCCCGCTACTACTTAGGTCGCCACTACTTCAGTCGCAAGCAGTGGAAAAAGGTGCTTGCACAATACGAGCTCATCTATGAGAACGAGATACAGCCCGAGAACGTGGCCGAGTATCAGTTCAAGAAGGGCTACTCCTACTTTATGATCAACGAATTCGACAAGGCCAAGGCGCTGTTCAAGCAAGCCCGCGAGTCGTCAGGGCCCTACAAACTGCGTTCCATCTATTATCTGGCCTATATGGCCTACCAGGACGGGCAGTATGAGGCCGCGCTGGAGGACTTCCTCCTGCTGAAGGACGAACCCGACTACAGCAAGGAGGTGCCGGCATTCCTGACACAGATTTACTTCAAGCAGGGCGAGTATGAGAATGTGCTGAAGGTGGCCCCGAAGGTCACTAACTACAACGACCCCGCACAACTGCAGGTGGTGCGTTGCGTGGCCGCCTCCCAATATGCCCTCAATCATTATGATGAGGCCGCCAACAACTTCGACAAGATCATCGGCTCCGACAAGATCTTCCTTGACCGGAACGACTATTTCGCCGCCGGCTTCACCTACTACCGCAACGCCCGCTACGAAGATGCCGTCAACTGCTTCTCCAAGTGCGTCAACGACAAGCGTCCCGACGCGATGACGCAGAACAGCTACTATCTCATCGGCGACTGCTACCGTCGCAACAAACAGGAGAACCTGGCCATCCAGGCCTTCAAGGAGGCATCCAAGCTCGACTTCAACGCCGACATCCAGGAGGACGCTCTCTACAACTACGCCAAACTCCAGTGCCAGACCTCTACCAGTCCGTTCAACAACGGCATCGAGGCGCTGCAGGAGTACAGCAACCGTTACCCGCACTCCTCCCGTAGCGAAGAGGTCTCCTCCTACCTCTCCAAACTCTATCTTTCCACCAAGAACTACCAGGCAGCCATCAACTCCATCGAGAAGCTGAGCAGCAAGTCGCCGAGCATCCTCAAGGCCTACCAGCGCTGCACCTATTACCGTTCTTTGGAACTCATCAACAACCGCAACTACAAGGAGGCCTTGCAGACTCTTGAAAAGACCCTGAGTGCTCCCATCGACAAGGACATCCATCTCAACGCGCTCTATTGGAAAGGCGAAACGCAGTACCGGAACGAGAAGTACCAGGACGCCTACTACACGCTGCAGACCTACCAGAAGACGAACAACGCCACCTACAACGAAAACTACGTCAACTCGCAATACACCCTCGGCTATGCAGCCTTGAAAATCAAGCGCTACCGCGATGCCACCAACTATTTCAAGAACTACATCTCCAAATATGGCAAAAACGAGGACAAAGCCAAGCAGGCCGATGCCACGGCCCGTCTCGGCGACTGCTACTTTATGCAGCAGGACCTCACGAACGCCATCAAATATTATAGTCAGTGTGAAAACCTCGGCGAGGCCAACGCCGACTACGCCATCTATCAGTTAGCCAAATGCTACGGCTACCAGAAGAACAATAGCAAGAAAGTGGCCGCGCTGGAACGCCTCAACAGCAACTACCCCAGGTCCACCTACCGCGACGATGCCGATTATGACCTGGCCGTCACCTACCACACCCAGAACAACTTCGAGCAGGCTATCTACGCCTACAAGGCCTTCATCCAGCAGCACCCGAAGAGCCAGCACGTGCGCCAGGCTCACACCCGTCTGGCTCAGGCCTATATGAACAGCGGCAACACCGCGATGGCCATCTCCACCTACAAGTACGTGGTGGAGACCTATCCCGGATCGCAAGAGGCCAAGGACGCCCTCACCAACCTGGAGACCATCTACACCGAAGAGGGCAACACCAGTGAGTTCTTCGACTATATCCGGACCAAGAATATGAACATCTCAGCCGACCGCCAAGACTCCATCGCCTTCCGGGCCGCCGAGACCAAATACAACCGCGGCGACTGCGACGGGGCTGTGCGCGCCTGCCAGGACTACCTCCGTCAATTCCCCAACGGCTCATTTGTCGCGAAAGCGCATTTCTACAAGGCCGAATGCCAATACGGCCAGCGCCAGTATGACGACGCATTGGTGGATTACGAAGCCATCATCAAGAGTTACAAGACGGACTACAACATCACTGCCTTGCACAAGGCCTCCTCGATTCTCTACAACAAGAAAGAGTACGCCAAGGCCCTGCGCTATTTCAACAAGCTGGCCGAAAGCACCACCGATGACGACGAGGTGCTCTACGCCAACAACGGGGCTATGCGCAGCGCCTACTTCCTGAAAGAGTACCAGAACGCGCTCACCGCCTCTGTCAACATCATAGAGGCCAACCCGACCGATGGCGAACTGCTCAGCGAGGCTCTGCTCATCGCCGGCAACTCCGCCAAGGAACTCAACCAGATTACTGAGGCCAAACGCTACTACGGCAGACTGGCCAACAAGGGCACCAATGACCTCTGCGCCGAGGCCGCCTACCAGCTCGCCGACATCGCGCTGAACTATGATCACGAGCTCAAGGATTGTGAAAACCAAATCCAGAGCATTCTCGGCAGCAACTACTCCTCCGAATATTGGTACGCCCGCACCTTCATCCTCTATGGCGACCTCTACAAGGCCAAGGGCAACTATTTCCAGGCCAAGCACACCTACCAGAGCATCGTGGACAACTACGACGGCCAAGACCTCGTGAAGATGGCCCAAGAAAAGATTGCAGAGGTGGAAGCCCTCGAAGCCGCCGAAAATTCCAAAAACGAATAACACGACAGAGATATGAATACAACAAATAATAATATGTATAGCATCAAACGTATTGTCGCAGTCGCTTGCATCCTTTTCTGTTCCCTCGCGCTGCAGGCACAGGTAGTGGACTCCGCTCACTTGCTCATCCAATATGTGCCAAAACTGAGCAATGCCACCAAGATCAACGACCAGGCCGTCATCATCGACACCCTGCAGGAACACGTGACCTACTCCTACGAAATCAGTCCGCAGAAACCGGAGATCACTTTCAACCCGTCCGAGATCAAGGTCAGCAAACTGGACCCCGAGGTGAAGGAGGTGCTTTACCGCAACTACATCAAGGTGGGGTTCGGCTACCCTATCACCCCTTTGGCGGAGTTGGCAATGCACAACTGCCAGAACACGAAATATTCGTACGGGCTAAATTTCCACCACTTCTCCTCCTGGGCCGCCCCCATCGGGAAAGTGCAGAAACAGTACGCCTACGCTCCCACGAGCGACACGCGCCTGCATCTCTTCCTCAACCGTTTCTTCAGGACCCAGACCCTCTACTCTTCGGTCGGTTACAACCACGAGCTGGCCAATCTGTACGGCTACAACCGCAACTGGGGCATCCCTCAATACTACTATGAGAAAGAGTACCGCGATAGCATCCGTAACAGCTTCCATCACCTGAAGGCGGAAGTGGGCATCCGCTCCAACTACACCACCGAAGATAAGAAGTTCAAGGAAGATGTGAAGTTGAAATACGACTTCATCCACACTTACTGGAAAGATATGGAGCATAACGTCGGTCTGCGCGCCATAATGGCATACGACGACCGCTTCCTGAAGATTTCCGGCTACCAGCACTATCAGTTGGACATTGATTTCGACTTCTACCACAACCATTGGAGCGACTCCGTGCTCATCGGCAGTCGCGAGCGCCGTTTGGTGCCGCGTCTCGACAACAGCTATAAAGTGGAATTCCGCCCCACGATGAACTTCACCATCAAGGAGTACCATTTGCTGGTGGGTGTGGGCGTACCGGTCATTGTGGCCCAGAACAAGGCCAAATGTCCCGTTTACCCTATCGCAGAACTCCAGATGGGTCTCATCCGCGGCATCCTGAGCGTCTATGTGGGCGTGGACGGCAAGTCGGAATACAACTCCCTGAAGAACCTGCTCTACGAAAACCCGTACGTCAAGCCACAGCTCGACAGTCTCAAGTTCACCCGCTCCCAGATCAGCATCTACGGCGGTGTGAAGGGCAACCTCGTCAAGAAACTCAACTACCACATCTCCGCGCGTTACGCGTACGTGAAAGACTACCCCTTCTATGTGCTCGACACGCGCAGTCTGCTCAAGAACCAGTTCGACGTGATGTATGCCGACAAGGGGAGCACCCTGAACGTGTGCGCCAACCTGAGTTGGGAGGCCATCAACCACCTGTATCTGAACCTCAACGCCAATTATTGGGGCTACTACTTCACAAACATTGAGCACCCGTGGTACAAGCCCAGTTGGGGCATCGGCTTCGACGGCAAATACATCCTCAAGGAGAAGTTCATCTTCAACCTCAACGCCAACATCGCCTTCGGTCGCTGGGCTATGTCGCCCGTCACTGCCGTGGATTCGATGGGTAACACCTACATACGCACCTACGAGGCAATCAACGACCTCCAAAAGGATTCGCAGGGCAAACGTTTGATGAAGCCCATCCTCAACTTCGGCCTCGGCTTCGAGTACCTGATCACCAAGCAACTGACGGCCTTCTTTGAAGTCAACAATGTGGGTTGCCAATACGCCTCCACCTATTACAACTTCAACAACTTTGGCATCAACGCTTTAGTAGGTGTCAGTTACTCCTTTGGCAACGAGCCGCTGAAGCCCGTCAAGAAAAAGAAAACAATAGAGTAAAAATACTGGGCAAATAAACGAAAATTTCGTATTTTTGCCGCCTCATAAAAGTTTGCGTTGCAAACGGGTCCCATAGCTCAGTTGGTTAGAGCATCTGACTCATAATCAGAGGGTCCAAGGTTCGAGCCCTTGTGGGACCACAAAAACGGAGAGCACTGCTCCCCGTTTTTTTTTGTCTATTGCCGCACTCCCCTATCGCCTGCGCGACACATCCGAGCACCCGCTTGTGCGACATACCCCACACTGCGGCTTCGCCTTGTGCGACACGCCCCACACTGCGGCTTCGCCTTGTGCGGGTCTCCTCCTCAAGGCTCCACACTGCGCTCCTTCGTCGCTTGTGCGACATACGCCACACTGCGGCTTCGCCTTGTGCGACACGCCCCACACTGCGCTCCTTCGTCGCTTGTGCGGGGTTACTAGGATTTTGTCCCTTCGGGACTGCTCAAGGAAAGTCTTAAGTCTTAAGTCTAAAATCCCACATCAAAACCCCGAGACACACGCGCTTTGCTTTTTCCAGACAGCAAAAAAAAGGGGCCTTCTGACGAAGGTCCCTTTCGGTATATCTCAAAATGCAACTCTTTAGTAAACGATAAGGTCGTGGATGACGATTCTTCTGTCCTTGGCGGCGTCGAGACCATAAACGGTGACGCGCTGTGCCTGGGAGGATTCGGTACGTTTAACCTCACCGTTGGGGTTCTTGGTAATAGTCAAACCGGACTTCTCACCCGTGATGTACGGGGCCAGTTTGCCGCCATTGGCTTGCTTCATATAGTTGAGCACGCTTTCGATACGACGGGAGGAGAGATGCATATTGTAATCGTTGTTGCTGAGCGGGCTGGCGAAACCGCTGATGGTGAAGGAGACGTCGCTGCCGCTTTCGAGCAGGTCAACAATCGTGTTTGTCAACTTCTGGAGACGTTCGTAACCCGTGGCAATGGAGTCGTTGAAGAAGGCTCTGACCTCATTCTCTGCCTGGGACTTGGCATTACCGGCGAGGCCATTACCTGCTTGAGTGATGTAATTGCTCTGCTGGTTCATATAAGCGTCATACAGGCCCTTGTACTCCGTGCTGGTGTAGTCGTTCTTGGTTCTGGGATCCGGACGGTCGTTCTCGAAATAGAGGGTGATAGGTCCAATGTTTCTGACGAGTTTCTTCTGCTCTGCCAGTTTCTCCTTGGCCTCTTCCTCTTCCATAGAGAACTTGATGGGGATTTGGATAATCATATCCTGAGCGGTGCAGCTTTGGGTGGCCGGGCACATCTTCGGGAAGGACTTGACCACGCGGATGGCTTCGTCATCCATCTCCTTGTAACCGGAACTGGTAACCAGCTCGACATCCGTGATGGTGCTGTCGGCCAAAACCTTGGCTTGGACCACGGCGGTACCCTCGGCGCGCTGGCTCTTCAGGTTGATCGGATAGACTTTCGTTTTGTTGATGTAACGGCACATTGCTCTGTTGCCACCCTTGAAATGAGGCAGGCTGAGAGCGGCTGTCGGCGTTTCGTGCTGACCAATAGCCACGGCAATGCCCTTTTTGCAAGAACCGGTGGCCTTGCCGCCATAGAGCATCACATCGTTGTTACACTGTGCATAAGTCGTTGATACTACGCCTGATAAGGCAAGCACCAAGACTAAGACGATAAAATTGTACACTCTTTTCATATATTAATAATTTTAATTTTTTTCGAGGCTGCAAATATACAATTTTTTTGTTTCTACAAACGAAAATAAAAAAAGTTACAAAAAGAAAAAAAGAATATTTTTGCATCGAAATAATATTGGAATGCAGTTTCTGGATAAAATTGGAAATATAATAGGCCGACTGTTATGCGTCCTTACAGCGTTGATTTTCGCTTTGGTGCCGTTTCTCTTCATAAAGGAGCTCCTGTCTGCCCCCTCTTGGTCGCCCGGTTTCTTTGCCTATCTGGCCATACTGATGACGGTCGGAGGCTCCCTGTATTTCCTCTATGCCGCTTTGTTTTATAATCGAATTATGCGCAAGAGGGCATTGAAAGAACAACTGCTCAAAAAGGAACAGCTCAGACAACTTGCCGCCATCCAAGAGGAAAGGTTTCGCAATCCCATAGACACCACCACCCTCATCCTGCTGGACAACGTGACCGACTACGAGCATCTGGAGACACTGATTCTGGACAATATGGCGGAGGACGAGGGTACACTTGAAAATCTGCCGCTGCTCTGGAAACGCGGCGAAGGCAGTTATGCCATCACCTTCCCGTGCGGCGTATCACGCCAGGTACTTTGCGACCTGGTGGACGATATCGGATGCTTTTGCTCCTGTACGGTGCAGGTCTGGTGCAAGCCGGAGCTGTTCAAAAAGCACATCGGAGAATGTTTGTATCTCTGTTACGGGGCGGAGGATCTGTTGGTCGCCATCACCGAAGACGAGACGCAATGGAACATCAACCCCGAAGATGTCATGTTGTACCGTTCCGAGAGGCACGACCGTTTCTTCCAACCTCATCCGGAAATCGACTGGACGAGATTGGAGAAGATGATGATATAAAAGTCTATTTGGTTTTTCCCGCAGAACTCGCAGACTGACGCAGAAAAAATCCGTGTAAATCTGCGAGTTCTGTGGGGAAATATCAACGTGCCACCACAACCTTCGTCACCGCATCGTTGCCCGCCTGTACGAAATAGATGCCGTCTTGGTAACGGGACAAATCAATCCGTACGGTCTGTAGAGACGCGCCATAGCAAGTCTCTACAATATCCAACAATTTTCCAAACACATCGTAAACCTTAATCTCGATGATTGGTGATTTGTGATTGGTGAGTTGGATGTTGAGGATTCCGCTCGTGGGGTTCGGCCACACTTGCAAGTGCTCCGTCTCGCGGACTTCAACACTTGACGGAAGGCTGCGTCCCGTGCAGAACTCGTAGATAACCTCCTTGTAGCCAACATCATATTGGGCGGAATTATGATACCAGTCGTGCACGCCGTTCACCACTTTAAGCAGTTGCAGGTCTGTGCCGCAGTTGTAGGTGTATCGGATGAAGCGCAGACCGTCGTTCTTGAGGTCGGGAAGCGTGTCTATAGTGGGCTCGCCCGTGCAACCGTTGGCATTCTGCCAGTAGTCCATAATAGCATCCACCCCGAGACCGAGGTTCATACCGAAAGCAGTAGAGTAACCGTTGTAACCCACCACGTTGTCATTGGTGCCGTGGATGTGGAGCATCCGCATGGGCGCGACGGGCGTTTGGACAGCGTCCATACTGGAAATCAGTCCACTGACCGCCACGCACGCGGCGATTCGGTCGCCGTGCTCGATGGCCATACGGTGCGTCATAAAGCCGCCCATAGACATGCCTGCGAAGAAAACACTGTCGGTGTCGAGCTGATATTGTGCCGTCAGCGAGTCGAGGAGGGCCATCAGGAAACCGGAGTCATCAATGCTGCTGCTGGCCAGACCGGCGTTCCACATAGTGCCAATGCCTTGGTCAAGAGCCTGCGGCAACACAATCATCCAATGATACTCCTCCGCAATCTGGGTAAAATTGAAGCCTTGGTCGTAATTGGAGATATTGCCACCCAGACCATGCAGGAAGAACAGCACGGGAAGTGTACCGTTATGGTTAGCCGGGGTGCGTACAAGGTATTCGCGTTCCACGCCCTGCCAGGTGAAGTGCTGGATTTGGGCGGAGAGGTTGCCGAACAGGATAACTGCCAATAAAAGGCTGATGGATAGGATTTTTTTCATAGAATGAAAATTTTTGCGGCAAAGATAACTATTTTCCACAGATTTCAAGAATCAGTTGAAAACAACAAATAGGTTTCTCCTTATTGTTTCAACCATTCCAATGCCTTCTCCAGCAATTCGTCACGGCCCTCGCGGATGCTCTGGGCGGTGGGCCAGACGTAGATGTCGGGGATGATGCCCACACGCTGCGTCTCTGTGCCGTCAGGATAATAGATGCCGATTCCGGAGAAATAGGAACAGACCTTGCCCGGAAGCCGGATTCCCACCACATCGCCATCCGCGCCCGATGTGGTGTTGCCGATAACAATGCTGTTCGGGAGTGTGCGGTACATCATCGCGCAAAACTCCGCGTGGCTCTGCGACATCTCACTGATGAGAATGACAATCTTGCCTGCATAGGCATCCTTCCCTTTACCGGTATAACTGGGTTTAAACCAGTTAAAAGCACCGGGATTGCTTAAATCTGGATATGTGGCCTTGAAAAACGGCCTCGATTTGTCGGACAAGACCTTGTATAATCTGTAGTTGACAGTCTCGTTCGGATACTCCCTCAAATCCAGAATCAGCCCCTTTGTGGTGTGCAGGGTGTCTGCTATGCGTCCCACCCATTCTCCGGAGATGTCATCCATAGAAACATATCCAATGCTGTCGCCCAAATCTTTATAGCAGACACTATCCGTCAGGAATTCGAAACCGAATTCTTCATAGTCATATCGCGAAACAGTGGTCTTTTTCTGAATGCCATCCGATACAAAGGTGATGTTAACAGTCGGTTCAGAACCGTTGCAAATATGCCAAGTCAGCTGACGGAGCTTGGCACGGTGGTTGGATGCTGCATAATAGGGTGACAAGCTGTCAACCCACCAGGAAACAGGTTTCCCGTCAAGATGCGTGATAACATCCCCAATATGCGGCCCGGCACTGTCGATTTTGTCCGGATTCCAGTAGGAGGAGACCACCATGGTGTCATTTTGCAAGAATTTCACCCTGAACGGAGGATAGTACACATCCGACGTTTTTGACGGTTTTGAAGACCAAACAGCCCCGTGGGTGTCGTCTGTCAGGGCAATCAGATGCCTGACAGTGTTCCAATAGTTTTTTTTGTCTTTGGCCAAAATGAAAGAAGGAATATGATCCTTCAGCACCGTGTTCCAGTTTGTGTCCATCATATACCGATACGGAAAAAAATAATACACCATATTCCAGTAACGATACAGGGTCAGCAACCTGAATCCGGCATCGGGGCACTCCATCTCTGCATAAGGATTCTCATTGTTGAACTGCGCATTCTTCACCCAGAGGGATGAATAGGTCACATAGTAATAGCCGTTATTGCGGTTCTGATAGACATTCATCAGTGTTTTGTAGAGCTTTGGAGACAGTTTGTCCGGGTTGATCCACGCCAAATCCGGTTTTATGAACGCATTGGTGTCAACGGGTTTGACGTCTTTGTTGACGGGGATTTTACCATAATGAAGAATCCATTTGGCCAAATATGCGTCACGCTGCTTGTTGTCGGATGCCTGCAGATAGCCGGGCAGCATCCGGAAAAGCTCGTGATCCCAGTTGTACGCACCTGTGGAAATAGTCGGGTGGTGATACTTCAGGAATCCCCAAACGCGTCCTAAAAGTTCAAGGTTGTCCACCAGTTGCGGCGTTATCTCGGGAAAAACTATGTTGGAACCGCGGTCAAATGCCGTGTCTTGGACTGCGCCAGACTTGTCGGATGGCGTTTGTGCGAAAGAGAGGGTTGCACAGAAAAGGAGAACGAGGGTGCAGAAGAAATGTTTTCTCATATAAGGAAATTACTTTTTATTGACAACCCATATCAAAAGACCTAAAATGGTAATATCGCTTATGACGAGTGCAACGGCCAAGCTGTTAATGTGAGCATAGTAAGTTGCTTCAGTTAGTGCGTATTTACCATCAAGCATAGCCGATAAATAAATCATAAGTTCTGCTAATACCGCTAAGAGCAAAACTAAGAATAAAGAAATAATAATGATTTTGCGCCGTTTCATTTACTAATGTATTGAAATATTCGTCACTTGGCAATCTCAATAATAGGTACACCAAGTGCTTGTTGAATCAAAGCGACTGTCTTGCAAGTGAAATTGTGACCAAAAGAGAACCATCTTGATACCTCAGATTCTTTTTTGCCGGTCAGTTTTGCTAAATCACGTTTGGTCATGCCTTTTGCTTGCAGAATTTGATATATCTTCTCAGAAATGCTGAAATTCAAGTCAAAAGCGGCGCGCTCTTGTGGCGTTATTGAGTCGTGCGCTTCTTGCAGAATGGGTGAAAATATCCTTGTGTTCATATCAATTGTTATGATAATTGAAATACTTTTCCTTCAATACCTGTGATTACATTTTTTTCGATAGTTATGGTGCCATCCTTCTGCGCTTCAGCAAGTAATTTGTCGAATTCTTGCAAATCCATCACATAACCGCTTAATTCAGTGCTTTCCTCGTAAGTGCGAGTGCTTTTTATTCCTCCGTTGCCGACAATAAGAATTTGGTCGGATATACGAAGACAATATAATCTTAGTTTACGAGAGTCGATAGATAGAGCCGTCACTCTGTCGCTTATTTTGCCTTCTGGACGGAAAAAGCGTTCGAACGCTCCAACCGCAACGATTTTTTCTAATGCTAATATGATTTTTTTGTAATCATTATTAAGAGTGGCATCGTTTTTGAACTTCTCCACAAAAGCCTCATATTCGCTAATGGCATTGCCATCAAAGCAGATAGAGTATAGGCTGACGTTGTCTGTTTGTTCCAGTGTCTTGAGAGTTACTCTTTTCATCTTTTAGTCTTTTTTGAAAACGTGGCAAAGATAATCTTTTTATTGAGACGTTTAACATATATGTGAAATTTTTTCTCAATCGGCAAATAACAAGGGCTCCATAAAGCGTATTGACATAATTCCATAGGTCGTCACAAATTGTGATATTCTATTCTCTTTGCTATGTTTTTGGTGCATTATGTTTTGGAAGCGTTTTTCAACTGGAAAAGTTGAAGACTATTTTCTCTTCTTCGAATACTTTCCTTTCACAATCTCATACGAGTTCTGCGTCAGTTCCTTTAGTAGCTCTGTGTTAATGGTTTGCAGGTTGATGCCGATCCAGTACTTGGTGCTGAAGTGACTGTCGGGAGGCTCCACGCCTTCGGCTGTGTCGAGCAGATCGGGGATGCGCTCTGTCTGGCATTTCACCACCACACTGAGGTCATTGAGGTCACAATAGCAAAAAGTGTGGCCGCTGACGTAAAACACTAACAAGGTGTCTCCGCCAGGCATCTTCGCGAAGGGCATTTTCTCCTCTACCTCGCCCAACGAGAGGCAATATTCACGGAATTCTTCGATGTTCATCATAATGGTTGTTTTTCGTGGATATTTGTGCCGTCAGGTATATTATTCCTCCTCATTATCTATTGATTCAATGTGCCATCGAAACGCGTCAATATAGCCGTTCACAAACTTCCAGTATTTTTCAGGAATAGAATCGTAATCAGTATATTGTACGGGCTTGAATGCCCCTTCCCGAAGTAAAACTCTGTTGTGAAACAACACGGCATCCTTGTCTATGATGGTCACGGGATCGCCATAAAACCGTTCGTATAGGAAAAAATCAGGTGTGATCATCGGCATGTAGATGTCGAAAACGTTGTTGTCGGAACTTATTCGATTGTCTCTTGGAAGTGAGAATTGGGCAATGTTGGCGAATTCGCTGTTGGAGAAAACTTTCACTTTGTAATACCAGACGGATTTTGCAGGCTTCGGGATAACCAAAAGAGTATCGGTGGTATAAAAAGCTTTGATATTAGTGTCATTTGGAATATATGTGTTGCGGAGCAATTCCCATTCCAAAGAATCAGGCATGAGATAGATTGTTATGTTGAATATCAGCCAGTTACGCATCAAGTGCTCCTTGAAGTTCGGGCTTGGGGTGTGGAAACGGAACGTGAAATTGTCGTTGTCCTCATGAGATTCCACAATGTTGCACGTCTGTTGTGTTGCAAGCAAGGGATCCGAAAAAAGATAGTAGGTTTCGTCCTTGTATGGGTAATATTGGCCAAAACTTTGAAGGTTGTTAGGGGTAAGCTGTGGACAAATGTCGCAGGGATCCACGAAATATTGGTAGGTGCTGTCTGGCAGGAACACGAGTTTTGTTTCCCCTTTTCGGAAAATGATGGTGTCTTTAGGGCTTTGGGCGGAACTCTTCCCCACGGTCAGCAGTAACAGTATGGTTGCAATGATGAATTTTTTCATAGGAATGTGAATTCAATCGGTAAAAATAGAAAAATTACAAAATTGGTTTTGATGTGACCGATTCAAAGTTAATATTTGATTTTGAAATACCCTAACAATGCCTTGTATTGGTCTTCCATACTATCGGCAAGATTCTAACGAAAATTGCGACAAAGATACTAAATAATTGCCGATAGCGGCAAAAATGTGTTCCTCTTCTTTGAAAGCTTCCCCCTTCACAATCTCATACGAGTTCTGCGTCAGTTCCTTTAGTAGCTGTGTGTTAATAGTTTGCAGGTTGATGCCGATCCAGTACTTGGTGCTGAAGTGGCTGTCGGGCGGCTCCACGCCTTCGGCTGTGTCGAGCAGATCGGGGATGCGCTCTGTCTGGCACTTCACCACCACACTGAGGTCATTGAGGTCACAGTAGCAAAAAGTGTGGCCGCTGACGTAAAACACTAACAAGGTGTCTCCGCCGGGCATCTTCGCGAAGGGCATTTTCTCCTCCACCTCGCCCAACGAGAGGCTAAATTCCCGGAATTCTTCGATGTTCATAAGGTGTGTTGTAGGTTCTATTTTTCAGAATTATATGAAGCATTGTCCTCCGCCACAAAACTCTCAGCTGTTTCGCGCGCTTCATACACCGCAACACCTTTTTCGTAAAGGTATTCGGGGGCAATGTCTATGGAATTGTTCTCCCAAGTCACGGTCCAACCATCCAATGCGATGTTGTTGAATTTTTGTTTGTCCTGCAATGGGCTGAAAATAGGGAACTGTTGAATAAGAGGCTCGCAGTCAAAGGTTTTCACACTACCGTTGTTGAAAGTCAGCCGCAGCGTATAATTGTCAAGCACTTCTGCCGCGACAACCCATATAATATTATTGATTTCTTCCATTTTACTCTAAGGGTTTAATTGATTTCAAAGGTTCGCCATTTTCCATTCGTCTCCAGTTTTCCCATAACTCATCTTTGTGCAAATCCATCCATTCATATACAAATTCTAAAGCCCTTCTGCTCATAGATCCAGTCATTTTGCCTGTGGCGATGTCAATAAGAGCGCGAAATTCGTTTTATCTGACATGAAAATGTGGTGGGTTATGATCTGGGAAATACATGGTGATGATAATGCCATAGAATCTACTAATTTCTGACATGATGGATGTTTTTAGTGCGGCAAAGATATGGAAATTTTGGAATTCTGTATAGTGTTTTTTTTAGTTTACATGCTTTCCGTAAATGCAACAATCAATGAAATCCGTCAATGTCAATGCCAACAAAATCGCCTTTGCGGTCAAAGGTGTAGGCCGCCCACATCTTGTAGTAATCAATGTCTGGATAATACCAGATGTGGATGACGTAGTGTTTGTCCACGACTTCCAGTGAGATAAGCTTCCCGTATTTTTGGAAGTCGCGTCCGCGACGGGACATGTCGTCGTGAATGTAGGACAGCATCTTCTTGATGTGCGGCACCTTTTGCCATTGATTTTCCGGAAGATCACCGCAGAACAAATCCTCCGCACCCGTGAACAACCACGTCCCATCATCTCGATATCCTTTTTGAATGCTATTGCTGAAAATCAAGTAATATAACTGGCCTTTATGATGCACTTCAATGTAAGCATTCGTGGTGTCGTGAGGGTTCTCGACCTTCGTCTGCACTTTTTTAGGTAACTGGTCGTATGTTATGGCCTCTTCTCGATACAGGGTTCCATTTCTGAAAATGCAGTTACGGATTAATCCATGCGGCTCTTTGCTACGCCCCATTACTGTTTTGATTTCCGGACCGTTGACATAATAGTTTAGAATTCGCCCTTTTGACAGGTTGAGCACGGCATTCCAGTAATCGTCTCCGCCGTCGCAAACCATTAGATATCGGCTGTTCAGACAGTCGAATTCTTCTGGAATGGCGAAGTTGATGCTCGCACAAGTGTCACCGTCTCCTTCCACATAAAAGATATATTGACGAGCGTATTGATAAAACCTGGGAGCCGTGAGGGCGCGACGAATAATTTGAGAAGAGTCGGCTTTAAGATCCAGTTCATTGGCCAACAGGATTTCAGCCCGCTGCACCTCCTTCAGCCCTGCATGGATGGCGATGCCCTCCGAGGAGTTGGATGTATGTTCCCAAATCGCTTTATAACCATGGAAAGGGCGGTTGTAGTGGAAATCCAGTAAAAAACCGACAGTACCCTTGTCATTACGACATTCGTAAAACGTGATGCTTGTGTCGATATAGGAGCATAGTTGTTTGGCTATGGGGTTCTTGTAACTCGAGGTGTCGCGTGTTACCAAAGAGATTTCCGTTACGGGAATCGGTCGCAGGTGCTCCAACTCCTGGGCGATCACATCTCCTATCGAAAATAACACAATAATAAGAAAGAACTCCCTCATTGTCTCTTTTTGGGAGCAAAGATACAAAAAAGTTCTATTTACGAGGGGAATATTTTAAAAATATTTCTGATTGAAATAGAAATATTAGATTCATTTTGGAATATGGTGCAGTGGCGATGCGGTTTTAGCAATCCTTGTCCGTCACCTCCTCGGCATTGAGCACGAAGGCGCGGAGGCCCTGCTGCTCGGCGGAGAGGTCCAGCTCGTGGATGTCGTGGAGCAGCGGCCGCACTTTCTCGTCCGGCACGAAGGCCAGCACGGCGGAGTTCAGTGTCGGCCAGGCGTGGGTGCCGTAGTGCGGCTCCCCGTCGTCACTGCCGCGGCCCTGCACCTCGTTCCAGTAGGTGAACCCGCGGATCTCGTTTTTGTCCAAAATTTCCATCACCTCATCGTAGAAGGCTTGGTATAGCGATATGAAAACGGCTTTCATTGTATGTGTGTTTTTGTGGATTATGCTATGATTTCTTTTTGTACAGACGCCATAATATGACGTCTGTACAGGGGAGGAGCATTGCTGTATTTACACTTCGTTGACGCCGAGGGCTTTGTTGCGTTCGCGGCGGGCGCGACGACGGGCTTGGCCTTTCTCGGACCATTCAGCGAATTTGCTGTACAGAATGGGAATAAGAATCAGGGTTACAAGTGTGGATACGGTAAGACCCCAGGCCACGACCATACCCATGGAGTTCCACATTTCGGCACCTTCGCCCCGGTCAATGGCCAGCGGGATCATGCCGAGCACGGTGGTCAGGGTGGTCATCAGGATGGGACGCAGACGGGAGCGTCCGCCGGCCACCACGGAATCCTTGATGCTCATGCCACGCTCGCGACACAGGCTGGTGTAGTCCACCAGCACGATGCCGTTCTTGACCACAATGCCGATCAGCATCATCGCGCCGATGAGGGCCATGATGCCCAATGCGGTGCGTGTCACGGCCAGACCGATGAATACACCGGTGAAGGCGAACGGGATGGAGAACATGATGACGAAGGGGTAGATGAAGGATTCGAACTGGGCGGCCATGACTACATAGACCAGCATGACGATGAGAGCCATCAAGGTGAACATGTCGCCGAAGGCATCCTGCTGGTCTTCCCATGTTCCACCGATTTTATAGTCCAGGGTGGCGGGGATGTCCATCTGGTCCAGCTCATGCTGGGCGGAGGCCACCAACTCGCTCAAGGCCGCGCCTTTGGCCACCACGCACGACACCTTGACCATACGCTCACGGTCCTTGCGCACGATGGTCGGCGGGGTGAAGGTCTCTTCCACATGGCCTACGTCGCCCACGCGGATGCCTTGGCCGCGGTTGTTGTACATCAGGATGTTCTCAATGGCATGCACGTCGTCGCGGAATTCGGGGGCGTAGCGCACACGGATGTTGTATTCGTCACCGTCCTCACGGAACTGCGAGGCCGTATAACCATTGAAACGGTTGCGCACATAGCTGGCTGCCGTGGTGGAGTTCAGTCCGTTTTCGGCCAGCTTTTGGCGGTCGAAAATCACTTCCAATTCGGGGGTGTACTCATCGCGGCTGATCACCACTTCGGAACAGCCTTCCACGTTGCGCATGCGCGCGGCAAGGTCGGCGGCAAACTGGTCGGTGGTGTTGAAGTCGTAACAGTACAACTCGATGTCCACCGTCGATTGTCCACCCATGTTACCTTGGCCGGTGGTGACCGTGGAGGAGACGATTTCAATATGTTGCCGCAAAATGTCACGGATACCGTCAGCGATCTCTGTGATGAACTTCTTACGCTCGGTCTTCTTCACCAAGCGGATGTTATATGAGAGCAGGTGCGTGCCGTTGTCGCGCATCAGGCTCCAGGTGTTGTCCTCATCGGGCATACCCACGGAATAGTTGATGGATTTGATCTCGTCCGGGTATTTTTCACGAATCTCCTCTACAATCCGGTCTCCCAAGGCCTTGGTGGTCTCCACACGGGTGCCCTGCGGCAGTTTCACGGTGACGCTTAGTCGGGCGTTGTCCTGCGTGGGGAAGAACTCGGTGGGGATGACTGTCAGCAGCGAGAGGCTGGCGCCGAACACGGCGAAGGCAATCAGCACGACGGTCTTGCGGTGGTTGACGCACCAGCGCAGCAGATGGGCGTACCAGTTGTCCAGACGGTTAAGGAAGTTTTCAATGGGTGTGTAGATGGCGTTGAACCATTTGCTTTTTTTCGGGTTTTTCTTCAACAGAAGAGAACAGAGCATCGGCGTCAGCGACATGGCCGCCGCCAAGGAGACGGCAATCACGATGGTGACAATCCAGCCCAAGGATTTGAAGAGCACGCCGGCCATGCCGGTGAGGAAGGTCAGGGGCAGGAACACGGCGATAATGACAAGGGTGGAGGCGATGATGGAGAGCGAGACCTCACTGGTGGCGAACACAGCCGCCGCCTTGGGCTTCGACCCGCGTTCAATATGCGTGGTGATGTTCTCCAACACCACGATGGAGTCATCGACCACCATGCCGATGGCAATGGAAATGGAGGATAGGGATATGATGTTCAGGGTGTTGCCTGTGGCCAACAGGTATATGAAGGCCGCAATCAGGGAGACGGGCACCACAATGGCGATGATCAGGGTGGCCCGCCAGCGACCCAGGAAGAAGAGCACCACAATGACCACCAGCAGCAGGATGATGAGGATGGTCTCCTCCAAACTGTCGATGGTGTTGGTGATGTTGTCGGAGTTGTCCACCAAGACGTTCAACTGTACATCCGCAGGTAGAGAGTGTTTGATGCTTGGCAACTGTTCCAACACCTTCTTGCAGATTTTCACGGTGTTGGCACCGGTCTGCTTCTGGATGATGACCATGGCACCACGCTGGCCGTCGGTGTAGGATTCCTGCATGCGTTCCTGCAGTGTGTCCTTGACGGTGGCGACATCCTTCAGGAAGATGTTCTTGTTGTTGAAGCTGCCGACCACGATATCTTCCATTTCATCGGCACTGTTGAACTCGCCGTCCACACGCATGGAATAAGTCTTGGAGCCCACATCCATGATGCCGAGGGAAACATTGCGGTTCTCCGCACCCAAAACTTGCGCGATGGTTTCAATTGTGAGGTTGTAGCTTTCCAGCTTGTAGGGGTCGCAATAGACCTGGATCTCACGTTGGGGGGCGCCGGCGATGGATACGGCACCCACGCCGCTGACACGGCTCAAGGGTGAGGCAACCTTGTCGTCCAGAATCTTGTACAACGCTTGCGTGCTCTGGTCCGACTGCACCGACAGCATCATGATAGGCATGTCGTCGGCGCTGAATTTGAACAGATAGGGCGCGTTGGCTCCGTCGGGTAGCGCCGACTTCACCATGTCCAGCTTGTCGCGCACGTCGTTGGTCTTCTGGTCGATATCCACACCATATTCAAATTCCAAATATACGATGGAATAGTTCTCCTTGGAGTTGGATGTGATGTGCTTCAAGTCGCTCAATGTGTTCAGCACATTCTCAATTGGCTTGGACACGTTGTCCTCGATGTCCTCTGCGCTGGCACCGCCATAAACGGTCAGCACCATGATGGTGTTGCCATCCATGTGCGGGAACAGGTCCACCGGCAGCCTGGTCATGGAAAAGATGCCGATGATGATGACGGCGATGTATATCAACCCCGTCATGATGGGTCTCTCAACTGATTTCTGATATAAACTCATATTTCTAGTTGTTTGCTGTTGGGTGTTAGGGCTTTGAACAATGAACTATGACTATGAACTTTAGGTGTTGAAAATAGGTGTCCCCCCTCAATTATCAACTATTAATTATTAATTGTTAATTATTAATTGTTAATTGTTATTTGTTCTCCACATTCACCTCCAGACCGTCTTTCAGGCGTGCGAGGCCGGTGGTGGCCACCATGTCGCCGTCCTGCACGTTGCCGGAGAGCAGTTCGTAGGAATTGTCTATATGGCGTCCGATTTCCACCTGGTTGAAGGACACCTTGCCGTTTTTATAGACATAGACGTAGCGGTTTCCGGAGCCTTGCTGGCGGAAGATGGCCTCATCGGGGACGACCACGTGGTGCGAGGTGCCGAAGTTCACCGTCACTCGGGCATACATGCCCGGACGCACGCGGCTGTTGGCGTTGGGCAACTGCACTTCCACGGGGAATGTGTGCGTGGCACCGTCGATGGTCGGGTAGATGAGGCTGATACGACCCTTGAACTCCTCGTCGCCGTAGGCATCCACCTTGACCGAAACAGGCATCCCGACCTTCACCTTCTGGAACAGGGATTCCGAAAGGTTGATTTTCATCTTCACGGGGTTGATTTGCTGGATGGTGACCACCGGCAGTCCGCCGTAAAGGTCTCCACTGTCGTAGTTGCGGGCCGAAACCACGCCGTTGATGGGGCTGATCAGACGGGTGTTTTCCAATAGGTTGTCGTAAGTGGTCTGGGCCACGTCAAGCTGCGTCTTCATGGCATCCCAGTCCGACTTCGAACAGCCTCCCACCTTGTAGAGCTCGTCGATGCGGTTGAAACTCGTTTTGAGGTTGTCGAGTTGTGCCTTCGACTGTTTGAGACTGTTCTCGTTCATCTGCACAAGGACCTTGCCTTTGCTCACGCGGTCGCCCACCTCCACGTAGATCTTGTCGATGCGTCCGCCGGTCAGAGGGGCGATGTTGTTCACGGCTTCCGCCTCCACGGTGGCCGTGTATTCGTAAACCTGTTCCACATCCTGCGCGGATACCTGTTGCGTGCGGATGGTTATCTTCTGATTGCTGATGGCCGCGTCTTTGTTCTTGTCTTTGCAGCCGGCAAACCCTATCACCACGAGGGCTGTCAGGGCCATGATCTTTATCGTTTTCTTCATACTATATATAATTATAGGTAGATTTTATTCGTGTAAAAAAATTACTGGCCGATACCCAACGTGGCATCCAGATTCGCCTTGGCCGTGATGTAGTTGTACAGCGACTGGCAGTAGGTGAGCTGCGTGTTGGTGAGAGTCAGCTCCGCGTTGTTGAGGTCCAGCCAGGTGTTCATGCCCAGCTCGTACTGTTTCTTGGCGATGTCGTAGGCTTTCTGTGCCTGGTTCTTCGTTTCGCGGTTGGCGGCAAGGTCGTCCATGGCCTGCTGCATGTCGTTCAGGTAGCTCTGCACGCCGATGCGCAGGTTGCGCTCCACGTCTAACCGCTGGTCTTTCATGTTGTCGATGTTCAGGTTGGCCTGTTTGAGTTTGTAGGAGGTGGAAACCCAGGAGATGATGGGCACCTGCAGCGACAGGGCCACGTAAGAGTAGGGGTAGTTGGTGAATTTCTGGCCGTCGTCGCCCATGCCGGAATACTGGAAGCTGCCGGCCAAGGCCAACATGGGGCAGGTGGAGCCGATGATGATTTTCTTGGATTGCTCCAACTCCTGGATGCCGAGGTCCAACTGGCGCAAGGCCGAGTTGTAGGCGAGTTGGATGTCCTTCTCGTCAGGCATGGTGGCATTCAACACACTCTCTTCGTAATCAGAGAGTTCCCCTTCGAAAACCACCGGTTCGTTGATGTCCATGCCTAACAGCACTTTGAGTCGCATATTGGCCAAGCGTACAGCCTTGGCTGCCGAATTGACGGCGGGCTTCTGGTTTTGCAAAGCCACGTCGGAACGCAACTTTTCAAATTCGGAAACCAACCCCTGGTTGTACGTGTTGGTGACCAACTGGTTGCTGGCTTCCATTGTGGCGTAGCTCTGTTGCAGCACGTCATAGGATTGTTTGGCCAACAGGTACATGAAATAGGCCTGCTTCACCTGGTTGACAAGTTCCAGCTTGGATGAACGCGCGGCTTCCAAGGCCATTTCAATATCCATGGAGGAGAGCTTCAGATTGGACCATAATGCCGGTGCGATGATCGGCAGGCTCAGGTTCGCCCCGACGGAGTAGGTGTTGTCGCGCCCCACTTTGATGTTCATCGTTTGGCCGCCCATGTCCATGGACATCGTCTGTTTGAGAAGTGTCCGGTTGTAGTTGGCCGCTATTGACACATCGGGGAAAAGGGCGGCGATCTGCTCTTTCTTGTACCATTGCTTGACCTGCACGTCGCGGTCCGCCATGCGCATGGTGGGCGCTTCCGACAGCGCAATCTCTATGGCCTTGTCCAGATTGATGCGGAGGGAGTCCTGCGCACTGACAGGATGGAATCCCATTATCAGGATACAACACAAAATCAGAAATCCTGTCACGTAATGTTTCCCAACTGTTGCCATTTTTATATGTATATTGGTTTTATAACTTATTGATACACTTTTAATTGAAAAGTTTTCTCCATTAATAAAGAAACGGCGGCAAAGATAGTGTTTTCATTGGTAAAAATCAAGGGTTGTGTGTATTTTTTACACAACATATGTGCGGATTCGGTTATATGGCATGAATCGCCAGACAAAATGGCATGGCCGATGAGAGAAATGATTGTTCCAACCCTCGCAAATCCACGTGAAAAATTGTATCTTTGCCGTCACAAAACAAGTAGGAATCTTCTCATGCCCTTCCGCATCACCATATTAATATTGCTGTGTTGCCTATCTGCGGGTTTGTCCGCCCAGACGTTCTCGCTGAAGCAGAGCAATGACACCTGTAACGTGCTGGTGCTGACTACGGATTCCATGTTGGACGAGTGGCAGTTGCCCTATCCGGTCTATCAGTTCCGTACTGGCGACGTGGATGGCGACGGCGTGGAGGAAGCTCTGGTGGGCGTGGTGAAGTCCACGAGGTTTTATCCTGAACAGGGAAACCGGCTGTTTGTCTTCAAGAATCGCGACGGCAGAATCCGTCCATTGTGGTTGGGATCGCGGTTGGGCGAAGAGTTGGTGGACTTCTGCGTGACAGACGGCAAACTGGTCAGCATCGAAAAATGCCGGAACGGACAATATAACCTGGACGAGTGGGAATGGTCGAGGTTCGGACCCCGTTTTTTGAGATATATTATAACAAACGTATCATCAGAAGAAGCGAAACATACATTTTATCAATATGAAAAGAATACTGGTCACAGCCATGCTGTCGATGCTCATCCTCATGGGATGGAGCCAACAAGGTGAAAAAAAGCACTACATCCTTCCCGGGAACGGGAAGATTGATGTGGAGATGCTGAACAAGAAGATAGATCTGAATATGGATATCTCCAATCTCAGCATCAATGAGTTACGGGTGCTGCGCAATGCACTCTACGCCCGACAGGGATATGCTTTCATGATGTCGGACTTGCGGTCCGTGTTTTATCAGACCACATGGTATTGGGACACCATGATGGGCAGATGGTACCTTGAAGATGAGGCGGCCTACGAAAAGAAAGAGGTGCCGGGATATAAGTTCACCAAGGAGGAGGAAGCCTTCATGGCCAAGCTCAAGGCCAAGGAAGACGAACTCAAGAAGCACAACTTTGCCGACGGCAAACCGGTGATAGACAATCTGATAAACCGCTTTCAGATTGAGAATCCGGATCCAAAGCTCACGAATATGCTCACAAAACAGGGTTTTGCCATCGTGCCCGACACCTACGACCAACTGTTCCAGGTGTATGAAAACAACGACTACCACGACTTCCCCAGCTTCGTGACCACCGACCTGTATCTGCAGCTTTATCACATGTACTTCGACTGTATGTTGCGCAAGGCCGAGGAAAGCAAACTGTTTGACGCTTTGCTGGATTTCTGCCGCAAGGGTTATCACGAGAGCACGCGCGCCGTCGCCAGCCCCGTCAACAAGCAGGAGCGGGCCCTCGCCGAATACGGTCAGGCCTATTTCGCCATCGCCTTGCGTCTGCTTGCCCCCAATGAGAGTTGCCCCGTAGCTCCGCAATACCAGAAAATGGTGGAGGATGAGGTGGCGAAATGCACGGCCGCCACCACTGATTTCTCCCCGTTCATGGATTATACGACGGTGATGTTCCCATACGCTTTGTTCCGTCCCCGTGGACATTACAACCGCGATGAGAGATTGCAGCACTATTTCCGCGGCATGATGTGGTTGCAGACGGCCGCCTTCGACACCGACAAGCCCTCGATGATGCGTAGGACCGCTTTCTTGGCCAAGACTATTTGCGGAAATGCCGAGCTGAACGCCGCTTTTAAGGCTATCTTCGATCCCATGACGTTCATTATGGGCCAACCCGACAATATCACCCTGATGCAGGTGTATGAGATTCTGAAACGTTACGACTATGCCAAACTGATTGGGAACGACAAGGCGTTGCAGAAATTTGTCGCGGAGGTGGATGTCTTGGCCGGGAAACAGACGCGAATCCGTCCGAAGTTCGAACTTTCGGGCCATAACAAGGTCAACCTGATGCCCCAGCGCTACCAGCCCGATGCTGAGGTGCTGCAGGAGATGTACGACTGGAAGAGCAAGGTGTCGCAGCGTTTCTGCCCGAAAGGTCTCGACTTCTTTGCGGCGGGAGGCAGTGCGCTTGCCCTCCAGTTGGACAAGGAGGGTGAGACCTGGACGGAGTTCGATGCGAACATGAGCCGTATGCAAAAGCGGATGGGCGAAATCGACTGGAAGGAGAACATCGCCGTGCGCTGGCAACAGGTGCTCCTCGAACTTGCCAAGGGCCGTCACCCGGCGGATGCCCCTTATTTCATGAACGGTACTGCGTGGGGAAAGAAAGATCTGAATGCGGCTTTGGCCTCTTACGCCGAGCTGAAACACGACGCTATCCTCTATGCCAAGCAGCCTGATGGTGCCGAATGTGGCGGCGGCGGGCCGGATGACCCCATCGTGAGAGGGTATGTGGAGCCTAATGTCGGTTTTTGGACGGCGGTGATCGACTTGTTGAAATCCACGAAGGATGCCTACAGCGCCTTCGGAATCATGACCGACGAGATGCTCTCCCTTACTGATGACATGGCCGAAGAGGCGCAGTTTTTCCTGAATTGCAGTAAAAAAGAGCTTGCCGGCAAGAAACTGAGCGATCAGGAATACCGTCAGATTGAAATTGTGGGTGCCGTGTTCGAGAATATGACGCTGGGTATGATGCGCGGCGAGAACGATTATCTCAACAGTTGGGCTGAAGTGAAGAATGCTGACCGTAAAGTGGCAGTGGTTGCCGACATCTATACCGCTAATGGCGAGAATGTTCCCATCGAGAAAAAGGCCGTTCTCTACAATGCGGTTGGCCCCTCTGATGTCATATATGTCATCGTGGAGATAGACGGCTACCTCTACCTCACCCGCGGCGCGGTCTTCTCCTATCGGGAGTTCCACAATGCCCTCGACGCTCCCCGTCATACCGACGAGGAATGGCAGAAGATGTTGGAAACCAAACCCCGCCTCGGTGTCCCCCAATGGATGGAGAACATCACAGCCCCCATCAAGGTGCCGAAGGATAACGATTTGATTTATTATAGTTCAGGATGTTGATCTGTAGGGCCGTCATATTATGGCGGCCCATCAATACCCAATTATGGCGGCCCATCAATACCCAATTATGTCGGCCCATCAATACCCAATTATGTCGGCCCATCAATACCCAATTATGTCGGCCCATCAATACCCAATTATGTCGGCCCATCAATACCCAATTATGTCGGCCCATCAATACCCAATCATGTCGGCCCATCAATGCCCAAAAATGTCGGCCCATCAATGCCCAAAAATGTCGGCCCATCAATACCCAATCATGGCGGCCCATCAATACCCAATCATGGCGGCCCATCAATACCCAATCATGTCGGCCCATCAAAACCCAATCATGTCGGCCCATCAAAACCCAATCATGTCGGCCCTACAATACCCAATCATGTCGGCCCATCAATGCCCAATCATGGCGGCCCATCAATACCCAATCATGTCGGCCCATCAAAACCCAATTATGGTGGCCCGTCAATGCCCAATCATGGCGGCCCTATAATGGAGGAAAATTAAAACCCGGAACATGTTGATTTATAATTTCTTCTGGTGTTCTCTGCTGACGTTACTGCTCTCCTTTCAGGGTGGACAGATGCAACCCGCGCATCTGTCTGGCCGAGACACGCTTACGGTTGCCTTCACGGGCGACATCCTCCTCGACCGGGGGGTGCGCCGGCAGATCGAGAATCGCGGCATGGAAAGCATCTTCGACGAGAAGGCGGATTCTGTGTTTCGCTGTTCCGATATTGTGGTGGGGAATCTGGAATGTCCGGCAACCACGCTGAACACGCCGATGATGAAGAAGTTCGTGTTCCGTGCCGAGCCGGTATGGCTGGAGGCGTTGCGCGCCCATGGCTTCACTCATCTCAATCTGGCCAACAACCACACGGTGGACCAGGGACGGCGTGGATTAGTGGACACGTGGCGCAATGTGGAGCGATATGGCATGACACCCGTGGGGGTGGGCAACACGATGGCGGAAGCCGCGCAGCCTGTCCTGTTGGCGGAGCATCCGCGGAAGGTATGGCTGATCGCCTCGTTGCAACTGGCATTGGAGCATTTCCCGTATCTTCCTGAGGCGCCCTCTGTCAATCAGGAGTCCATTGATTCCATGGTGGTTCGCATCCGCGCGTTGCGTGAGGAGGACAGCACCGCTGTGATTCTGGTGTCGTTGCACTGGGGGCAGGAGCATACCTTGGAGCCGGTGCCGATGCAGCGCAGTGTCGCCCGCCGCTTGATCGATGCCGGTGCCGACGCCCTGATCTGCCACCACACCCACACATTGCAGACTATTGAGCAGTATCGGGGTAAGTACATCTATTACAGTCTTGGCAACTTCATTTTCGACCAGCGTCAGGACATCAATCGTCGTACCTGTATTCCTCAGTTGAAGATTACGCGGGACAGTATTCGGGTGACGAATCATTTTGTCATGATTTGACAATCCTCCATTCCCCCGGCTGGAGTGATCCCAGACATATATCGCCAATTTGGACGCGTATGAGTCGCAGGGTGGGGAACCCGACTGCGGCGGTCATGTGGCGCACTTGGCGGTTCTTGCCTTCGGTGAGGGTGAGACGGACCCAGCTGGTGGGGATGTTGGCGCGATAACGGATGGGCGGCACGCGTTCCCAGAGGTTCTCCGGCGGCAGCGCTTTTTCGGCTTTGCAGGGACGGGTGCGGTAGCCTTTGATGACGACCCCTTTCCGCAGCTTTTGCAAGGCCTCGTCGGTGATTTCCCCATCGACTTGCGCGAGATAGGTGCGCGGGTGGGCGTTTTTCGGATCCAACAGACGCTTGACCAGCCGGCCATCGTCCGTCAGCAGCAGGGCGCCCTCGCTGTCATGGTCCAGCCGTCCCGCGGCATAGATCCCGGGCGGGAATCCGAACCCGTCGAGGGCGGGATGCCCCGCCTCGGGCGTGAATTGGCTCAGCACCCCGTAGGGTTTGTTGAAGAGGATGACCATAATTTACCCTTTTTATTTGGTTTTTCTTGTGTCGATTCTTTTTCGTGGGCAAAGATAGAATTTTTGGGGATTATATAGTTGGAATTTCGTATTTTTGCAGCGCGAATCATGAATGATATGTTGGGGAATTGTTTATGGGTGGATTTATAATGTATTGTTTAAAAATAAAGTTTTTCCGCAAACAGCTGAAAAAACATGCTTGTTGAGGATTGTATATGGTTGATATTGAAAGGATTGCTGGCGACGGTAATCATTTCGGTGTTGTCGCTGCTGATCGGCACGTTGGTTGGTTGCGGCCTCTATGCGCTTTCGACGAGCAAGCACCGTTGGATACAAAAAGTGGCCCAATGGTGGAAGGTGGTGGTGCGAGGTACGCCGCTGATGGTCCTGATTCTGATTGTTTTCTATCTGCTGTTCGGCGGCCATTGTCCGGTGTTGGCGGCTTCGATAGCGTTGGGACTGATCTTTGCCAACTTTGTGGCCACGAATCTCCAATCCTCTATCGATGCTGTGGGACGTGGGCAAATGGAAGCGGGGCAGATGTTGGGTTTTTCCAAAATACAGACGATGCGTTACATCGTGCTTCCACAAGCCATGCGCATTGGTTTGCCTGCCTATAAATTCCAAGCCGTGGCCACCGTTAAGGGAACTGCCGTCGTGGGATATGTGGCCATCCAGGACCTCACGTTGGCCACCCAGGCCATCCGCAGCGGCACTGGTCAGGATCTGCTGCCTTTGCTGGTCACAACCCTGATCTATTTCCTGCTGGCGTGGCTGTTGAATAAATTGTTTGACCATATTTTCCTCCGAATCTCTAAGATATGATTACCGTTTCTCACCTTTCCAAGGGTTTTGTTTCTCCTGATGGCGACTGGACACAAGCTGTGAAAGACGTCTCTTTCCATGTGTCCGGCGGCGAGGTGGTGGGGATTATCGGCTCTTCAGGTTCGGGGAAAAGTGTCCTGCTGCGCTGTATGGCAGGTTTGGAACAGCCTACCGAGGGCGAAGTGATTCTCACCCCCGGTGTGAAAATCGGCATGGTATTCCAGCAGTTCAATCTCTTCGGTCATCTGTCGGTGTTGGACAATGTGACCTTGGCTCCGATGAAACTCCTGGGTCTCGGTCGCGGGGAGGCCAACGAGCTGGCCATGGAGATGCTGCGTCATGTGGGTATGGCCGAACATGCTCAGCGCATGCCGGCTTCGCTGTCGGGCGGACAGCAGCAGCGGGCGGCCATAGCCCGCACCTTGGCCATGAAACCCGAGATACTCTTCATGGATGAGCCTACCTCGTCGCTTGACCCCACAATGGTGGACGAGGTGCAAGGGGTGGTCCGAACCCTTGCTCAAGAAGGGATGACCATGATTATTGTCACCCACGAGATGAGGTTCGCCCGCGACACAAGCAGTCGCATCCTGTTTATGCACGAAGGCCAGCTGCTGGAAGAGGGAACACCCGGCAAAATCTTCGGGAACCCCAGCCTCCCGCAAACCCTCGCTTTCGTGAACAGGATACACCATTTGGTGTTCGATATCGTTAATAGCGACTTTGACCTGTATGACATGACATCAAAGATCAAGCAGTTCTGCATACGCTATTCTATCGCGGAAAAAATGGATTCCGTGACGCATGTGGTGGAGGAAATGCTTGTCCTGATATCCGATTTTGCAACCCCCGTCCACATAGAGGTGGACCATAGTGACTTGAAACAAGAGACATCGGTGGTGGTGCTGCAACGGGAAGTGGAAATTTCAGCATTGGAGAAACCGGGAACCGATGAGTTGGCGGTCATTCTCATCCGCAATGCCAGCCAAAACATATCCGTAGAACAGACTCCGGAAGGAGTGAAAACTATATTTGAAATATGAAAAAAACAGACAATCCCATCAATAAGGCCTGGCGGAAACTGCAGACGCGAGGAGGAGTGCTGATGCTGCTGACGGCTGCCATCCTGATGCAAGTAGGAAGTGCCGTGCAGTACTATTTTGCCCGTAACGGCATCCGTAACGAGGTGCGCCAAAGGGCCGTTTCCGAGCTGCAGGTAAAAAACTTGGAAATCCAAAAGGTGGTGAGCCGTGTGGAAACGGCTGTGGACAACCTCCACTGGGCATTGGAGAGGTCGATTGTGCATCCGGATTCCGTTTATCCCATCTTGCGTCGTATTATAGCGAATAATCCCGACATGACAGGCTGCGCCATCGCATTCCTCCCCGACTATTTTCCAAGCAAAGGTTATTGGTACGAACCGTATGTGTTTCGGGACGGCGAATCCCTTGTTGACAAGCAGATTGGCTCGGCGGAACACAACTATCTGGAAATGTCATGGTTCGTTGATGGACTTGCCGCCGAAGGCGGGTTGTGGACCGAACCCTATATCGACAGTGCCGGTTCGGAAGGGATGGTCTGCACCTACACCATACCGTTGCGCGACGCCTCGGGACGAATAGTTGCAGTATTCGGCTCGGATGTCTCGCTTGATTGGCTTGGCGATCTCTTTGAACAGAAAGCGGACGTTCAAACCTATCTGTTCTCACATGCTGGCCGACTGATGGTTTGTCCCGACAGTTCTATGGTGATGCGTGTCACATTAGAAGAAGCGGCCAAGCACTACAATGACACCATGGCGACGCAGTTGAAACGTGCTGTGCTGGAAGGCCGGCAGGGATCTGCCGAGGTGAAATATGGTGGCGAGAAGAGTTATATCTATTATAGTCCGGTAGGCGGCAACACGGGCTGGTCAATGTCACTCCTCTTTCCTGACAAAGAGATTTACAAGGGCTTGCACCGTGTAAGTGAGTTGCTCCTGCTCACCATGCTTTTGGGCTTGTTGCTTCTGGCGTTCATCATGTGGCGCACTTTTCGCGGAATCAGGAAACTGGGCGAAGTGAACGCCGAAAAAGAACGGATTGGCAGCGAGTTGAAGATTGCCCGGGACATCCAGCAAGGCATGCTCCCGAAGACATTCCCCCCTTACCCCGATTGCGACGAAGTGGCGATCTATGGCTCGTTAGTGCCCGCCAAAGAGGTGGGTGGCGATCTCTACGACTTCCAAATACAGAACGGACACCTGCTTTTCTGCTTGGGTGATGTGAGCGGCAAGGGAGTCCCTGCCTCGTTGATGATGGCCGTCACCAGAAGCCTTTTCCGTACGGTGTGCAATCGTACCTCAAGTCCCGAAGAAATCATGAACCAGATGAACAGTGCCATGTCGGAGATGAATGAGAATTCCATCTTCGTCACGCTCTTTGTTGGTAATCTGGACCTTAAAACCGGTATGCTGAGCTACAGCAATGCCGCCCATTGTCCTCCTGTATTGGTCAACAAAACCATTGCCACCCTGCAGATGGACTCCAACATACCGCTTGGGGTGATGGCAGACTGGATGTACACCCGGCAGGAAATCCATGTGGGCTTGGATTCCACCTTATTCCTCTACACGGACGGTCTCACCGAGGCTGAGAACTCCTCTCATGGCCAGTTCGGCGAGGAACGAATGCTTGCCGAACTGGAAAAATTGACCACAGCCACGCCTCGCAATCTGATTGATCACATGTCGGAGGTGATACAAGCTTTTGAGTCCGGTGTGGAACAGAGTGACGACCTTACCATGTTGGCCATCCGTTACACCAAAGCATCCCAAAAGTAATCATGGAATACACACTCACATTACACAATGATGTGCAGGAGATATCCCTGTTGACGGCTTTCATTGACACCATTTCCGAAGAGAATGATATTGATATGATGGTATCAATGAATATCAACCTTGCCGTGGAGGAGGCGGTGGCCAACGTGATGAAATATGCCTATCAGAAAGGCACCGCCGGTGAGGTGAGGATTAATGCCACCGCGGCCGACGGGTTGCTTACCATCGCCATTACTGACGACGGCGCCCCTTTCGATCCCAGCCAAAAAGAGGATCCCGATGTGAGTCTCCCAGTCGAGGAACGACCCATTGGCGGACTTGGGATATTCTTGGTCAGGCAGTTGATGGACAGTGTTGCTTATCAGCGTGCTGATGGGAAGAATATCCTTACACTTACAAAGATAATTAAGTAATAATCAGTAATAAATATGAAAACCACTATTAAAGAACAGAATGACGAGATTGTAGTCTTCTTTGAAGGCCGACTCGACACCGCCGTCTCCCCCCAGACGGAGAAGGAGATCCAACCGGTCCTTACCGCGGACAAGGATGTTGTGCTCAATTGCGAGAATCTGGAGTACATATCCTCCAGCGGCTTGCGTATCTTCCTCGGCATTCTCAAGGAGGCCAAGCCTCGCGGTCATAAGGTGACCATCATTTGCACGAACCAGAATCTCCTCAAGATCTTCACGGTAACCGGCTTCACCAATCTTTTTGAGTTCAGAAGTTAGGGTTAGGCTCTCGAAAGTGTCAGCCTTCATCCTCGTGCCTGCCAGCGGCCACCGGATTCCGGCAAACAAAAAAGGCAACGCTACGCATTGCCTTTTCCTTGGCGGAGAGAGAGGGATTCGGATGGTCCATTGCGGGTTGATTTTGCAGTGGGGAGTATTCATTTAATTGTGTTTCAAATGGTTAAATGCCAGCAAAATATTCACATTCGGTTAAATGAACACAAGGTGTATTGATTAGTATAATAATGTCCTTTTCTTGTTTCGGTGCGATTTTTTTGGGGTGGAAATGCACCGAAAAAATCAAGATTCAACGCCTTGGCGATTTGTTGCATTTTATAAGTCGAAAAATGCTACTTTTGCAACCTTGTTTGCCATAAAAGTATCGTGTTATGCCGAATTCCAAAAATGCAGATGTCCGCATCAAGGTCATTGACCGCTGTCTGAGTGACAAAAACCGCAAGTATTCGATGGCGGAGATGATGGAATTATGCAATGAGGAATTGAGATTGCACGATTTCCCGCTTGTGTCGGCCATGAACACCATCCGCGGCGACATAGAACAGATTCAACGGATATACGTCCCGAATGCGGATGTGGAAAGTTTCCGGGAGGGGCGGAACATCCGCTATCACTATGCCGATCCCGATTTCTCCATCTACAGGCCGCTGCTGAAGCCCGAAGAGACCGCGCAGCTCATCCAGACACTCTGCTTGCTGAAACGGTTCAAGGGAATGCCGCAGTTCGACTGGATCACCGAGATTTCCGACCGTTTGGGGGCTTCGTTGAAAATCGATGAAGTTTCCACGGATGAGGTGGTCGGTTTTGACGAGAACATGGATTTGGAAGGGCTGGACCACTTCACGCCGTTGTTCAACGCCATCAGCGAAAAGCGGACGTTGTGCATCACCTACAAAAGTTTCAGGCAGGACCAAGAGTTGGAATACGTGGTCTATCCCTATTATCTGAAACAGTACAACAAGCGGTGGTTCCTGATTGCCAGGAATGAGGGTTATGAGACGTTGACCAACTA
>JAEEGL011758557.1_pt1 | contig 40970 bp, 70 predicted proteins | sample 9134231 | NCBI WGS metagenome assembly JAEEGL01 (sample SAMN16246548, study PRJNA631951) | gut metagenome | biome: gut microbiome; feature: rumen; material: fiber-attached | host: Bos | place: Iran: Karaj | collected 2018-10
TACTAAATATGAAATAGACGAAGTTGCTTTTGAAGATATTCAAATGCAAGGACAAGTAAACAATGTTTAGACTTTTAAAGTTCTAGCTGAAGTCTTTGGAGTTACACAAGAATTTTTGGTAGAACAACGATATTTTTATCACATAGTAAGTTCAAACACTTGGAAATCTAAATTAAATATTAAAGGGCGCACTCGCACTGAATAGAAAAAAAACGCACAAGAATATGTATTAAATACTTTTGGTAAAAAAGTATCACAAGATGAATCAGATGCTATATGTATTGGTGCTTCAATTATTTTAAATAAAAAAAGACCTGGCCTTACCTGGGAGTAAGGACAGGTCTTTTAAATTTTCTCATTTTAATTTTCTATATTAATATAGAGAGATTAGAAAAAGGGAGTGTATACCATTGTTAGAATTCATTGTAAAATATTGGCTTGAAGTATTATTTGGGCTAGTATGTGGCGGTTGTGCTTGGTTTGCAAAACGATATATTTCTCTTGTTAAAAAAGAAAAGAAAGACCACGAAGAAACTATTATCACTACCATTAAAAAAGAAATGAGTGATTAGTATAATAAAACTCAAACCTAGATGGATTAGTGCTATAATAGATTAGATAATAAAATTACTTAGTTTATTAATGAATCAAGAGAAGCAGATACTTAGATGTATAATCGTATATCTAAGATGCAAAAAGATGTTTTAGATATTGAAGGAGCATATTTCAGAAATGAATGTCGTGCTTTATTAAAAGAAGATCATATAATTACTGAACGTGAATTTACTAATATAACTATTCAACATACTGCATATAATAGTTTAGGTGGTAATCATGAAGGTGATGCATTATATGAAATGGTTCAAGAAAAACATAAAAAACATTTAATTAATTCATTAGAAATAAAATAAAAGGGAAGTAAATAATTACTTCCCTTTTATTTTTTTAAATACTTTATTAGTAACTGAAATAATTTCTGCACCATAAGTAGAAAATATATCAGCTAATAATTCTTCTTGGTCTGTTGTTAATAAAACTTCATAACTATACATTGCAGCGTGAACTATCTCATGAGCTAATACCTTATAAAATTTGACTTCATTTAATCCATCTGCAATATATATAGTTTTAGTAGGAATATCACAACAACCAAGAGTAAAGTAATCATAATTCATTAATAGGATTGGATAAGTTGGTGGAACTATACGAACCTACCAACTTATCCCATTAATTATAAATGAAATCATTTCATTACTTTTTGCGCGAGCTATTGAAGTTTATTAGATAAGGCCTATTTTTCTTCTAATGTTGATTTCTCAATCATTTCAGCTATATCATCACTTAAATCGCGCATATAATGCTCTAATTCTTTCATTGCTTTTTGATCGTCCCCCATTTGACGATTTTCCATATACATGCGGCGAGAATAATAACTACGTCCTTCATTATTTAAATGATTTTCACGCCATTCTTTATCTCGCATCATATATGGAGCATATTCCATATATGGGGTATAATAATGTCTAGTTTCAGGTTCTTTGCTATCTTCCATAGCTTTAATAATAGAGCAATAATACATAGCTTCTTCTAAATCTTTTATTGCATCTATTACTTCACCTAATTCTTTAGCATTTACTTTTTTTAAATCACTTAATTGTGACTAAACAGCAGAAACAAGGCATTGTTTAATTTCTTTTAATTGTTCCATTTCATGCCACCCTTTCTACTATTAAACCACAATCTTGAAGATTAATAGCATCTGTACCAATATTCCCTAAACTAATTTGAGTACAACATCCAGAAGCAACATCAATAAATGTAGTTGCCGCTACATTATTATAACTATCCACTGCTGATGGAGTACTCATAGTTTTAGAAGAAGCAACTGCTTCACCATTAATTAAAATTGCTAATGAAATAGGTACTACAGTAGCTCCTGTTGGGACGGCAACATCTGCATGATAAGTCACACGGAATCTTGCACGAGGCTAGCTAAGACCCCAGCCTCGTAAAGTTACGAGGCCAGAGCCAGCACGCCAAAGAATAGATGAGGAGCCTGCAGAAACCGCAGATTGAAAAGTGACAGCGCTATTAGGTTCTACTGTCTAAATTCCTGATGTCATTAATTCCATTTCATTTCCTCCTTCTGGATTAAGCAATTATATTGCTAGCTCCATAATATCCGCCATAGTAGTTTCCTGTATAAGGATTAGCTACAATATATGCGGGAGTTGGATTTGGTTGAAGATGTGCTAGTAAGTAAGCATTTTGTTCGCTTTGAGAGATTTGCCCTTTAAGAGCTTGATTTTCAGTAGTAAGAGCAGTAATACGGTCTTGTACTAAGAAATCAAGAATAGAGCGAGTATTAGCATTAGCATTATCAATAATATCGCGAACACCAGTGGTAACTGCAGCACGGTCTGCGCAAGCTTCAGTAGCAAGATTGTAATTAACTGCAGCAAAACCATTAGTAATATTTTGGTCAGTATTACAATTAGCAAGCTATTGAGCAGCTTGCATTCCAGCCAACTGTTGAGAAATGCCAAAGGTATTTTGCATACCAGCAATAGTATTAGAATTAATAGCTTGATTAATACTATTAGTATTTGCCATACTTTGCATACCTAAATTGCAAATATCAGATTGAATTGCACTAGTGCCAGCATTAACAGCAGCAGTAGTGTTAGCAAATCCTGTTAAAATGCCAGTATTAAGGTCATAGAAACGGTCAGCATTAGCTGTTAAGTTATCAAGACCATAAACTAATGGAGCTGCGGAATTAGCACCATTGTTGCTCCATCCACCATTGCCCCAGCCTCCCCAAGCGAAGAGGAAGAGAAGAATAATCCACCAGCCAGAATTGCCTCCAAAGAAGCCATCTCCAGCACTACCAGTAGCAGCAGCAATATCTGCTAAAGAGTAACCATTTTCGTTAAACATACTAGTTTAACCTCCTTTAATAAATCTATTTTTACGCTTTTAAAGGAGATTAGGTTTGAGCTCATAAACCTAATTGCTATTTAAAAGCAGTAAATTCTTTATCAAAGTCTACTCCACGTTGCGCGCAAATATTTCTTGCAATTTTTTCAATATCTGCGGTGCGTCCAGACTAGACTAAATTAAGGAGGTTCTAGCCCATTGGATTTTGTTGTGCTTGTTGTTGTAAGAATTGCATCATCATTTGTTGAGGGTTTTGTTTATTTTTTACCATTTGCATCATCATTTGAACTGGATTGCTATTCAATTAAAAAACCTCCTTAAAATTTGGAGGAGAAGTAGCAGGTTCTTTTGATGGCTATATAGTGGCAAATATTTTAGCCATTGCCTAATCAAATTCCTGTCTTGTTATGAAATCTCCAGTAATTTGATTTTCTTGAGGAATAGGTTTAAGTTCATACATATTTAATGTAGCTATTCCATCAAGGCCCACTGCTTTAGTATAAATACGTTTATTAGCAATATCTGGAAAATAAAATATTGAACCATCAAAATCAATAGATGTAGCTTTTACTTCTTCAAGACTAGATACAGGATGCCCTTTTAATGAATACATAGTAGGGGTGCGATTTATTGATTGTTGAGGATAATAATTATACATAATTTATCTCTCCTTTCTATTAGAAAATATTTGGTAATCTTTTACCATTGATATATAAATTTTAAGAGAGATAAATTTAAAACTTTTGCCAAAAAATTTACTAAAAATTTTTGAAGTATTGTAAGGCAGATGCGCGACCTTGGTTCGAAAATCCCTAAGCTAGTCTAAAGATTTTTTAAATGGGATCGCGCAAATAAAAAAAAATAAGGAAGTAGAAAATTAATTTTCTACTTCCTTATTATCATATTTTTTATAGACTTTTTTTAATTCTTCAATAGCTTCATCAATAGAACTTACTAATACACCACTTTGTTTAATAAGCCCGGTAACATAAAGATTTTGATAACTATATTGTTGTTCACCAAGACTTGCGGCGCCACCTGCGTCCTTAGCTTCACTATGCGTTAAGTAGCACTAACGAGTATCAGTGCAGATGCCTATAAGATACTTATTGTCTCCACGACGGATTTTTTCACGAAATACTCCAATCTCGGCACAAGTCCCTGAAGGTAAAACATCACCATCAATACAAGCAATAAGTACATCCGTGTTATCAAGTCTAACGTTATCTCCATTAGCAATTTCCTAACTACCAGCAAATTTTTTCTTACCTTCAACGCCATTTATATCTGTATTTTCTACTGGGCTATAAAGATAAACATCAGGGAAAGTTTCTCTAATTTTTTTTGCCCATTCAATATTTCTTAAATAATCTCCATAGAAGAATATTGGTCCAGCTAAATATATTCTCATTCTGGTTTATCCTCCTATGTTTCTTCTTTTTTATCAATTGGTTCTAGAAAATAAACTTCTTTACCCATCCTTCTAGCCCAATCAATTTCACTATAAGTACTTTCGCCAATATAGCCACCTTTATTAATGACAAAAATGGCATCACTCATATTAATTTTCTATTTATGTAAATTATCTACTCGAATTTTCTATTCTGTTGTTAATTCTATATTATCTGCATGCCCAAAAAATCCAACACTAAGAACGATATGGTCGTCAAATGTAAATTGTTTTTGTGCTTCTAAAAATTCATCTTTAAATTTAGTACTACCACACAGAGTAATAATCATTTATAGGTTCTCCTTGTTCATTATAAATTTGATAAATATTTTCATTATATTCAGAATACATATATGCCATATAATCATTCATATAAATAATTACATCTTTTAAAATTTTATCTGAAGACCAAGCTCTATCTTGTAATTTATATATAGCAATATATGGGTCAAAATATTTTAAATCCATAGGACGAATAGTGCAAGAAGTTTCCCAACTTCTAGGAGTATTCCAATATAAACAACTAAAATTTTTAGATGGTAAAGCATCCCAATGTAAATCACCTGAGCAATTTACATTACACCAAGAATTGACTAATATAATATATTTAAAATCTAAAGGTAAATTTTTTATAGCTTTAATATTACGATAATATTTAAAATCTAATACAAAATAATCAAAAATATTTTTATATTTTTCTTTATTTTTTTCTAATATTTCTTTAGAAATATGCATCCTAATAGAGCCTACTACTGTAAAAGTAGGATTTATATCTTTAATAATTTTCGCTTGCTCATATGTTCCACAACAAAAATTATTAAATCCTAAATCTATATATGGCTATAATTGCTCTATATTTAAAATTTGTTTACCAGTAATATTTTGTAATAATAGCTATAATTTATTTGGGAAATTTTCTTGAATATAATTAATATGACTTACATATTCTTCCCAAGACATTTGACTTAATTGCTCACTGCAATCTCTATCTACACTAATATAATCATGCCAATAAGGAGGAATATAAAAACAAGCAATCATATTACTATCAATATTTAATAATTTTAACCCATCTATAAGTTTTTTATCGAAATTATAAGGAATTTCAAACTATCTCATTATTTATTATTCTCCATAATATAATATTCTTTATTATATTATATCATATTTTTTACATTTTATCAAATAGGAATAGAATGTTTACATTCAGGGCAAAGCACAATATTTATATCACATTCATCCTATCTATTATATTCTTCTTTAATATCTTTTTTATTATAAGCAAATTCACAATGACAATTAGGACAAACTTTAGTTCCTAATTCATACTAATCTCCATGTTTAATAATTCTCATTAACTTATCCTTTCAGCATACTAATTATCAGATGCTAATTCAACACCTAAAACTTCATCAAATCTATGTGGTCTATTAGGAATAAAACGACCATATTTAATAATTATATTTGAATATGATTTAAGTTTAGTCAATATATCAGTTGTAACTATTTTTTTAATTGCAGGTGATTGTGATAATTCTTCTTTTGTATATCCAGTATAAATCACTATATCATCTTGACAATCATATAATACCCTTAATATATATATAAAGTTTATGACGTCAAGCATACTATCAAAAGGTTCTAATCCTTGCATTACAATAGCCTTTGTAATAGGATTATTTAAATAACGTTCTACCAATTTAATATAATTTATTTCTATATTAGGAGCTTGTGCAAGTTTTGAGTTTTGACAAATCTCTTGACCGCATTCTTTATCACATTTAAAACTACAGTAAGGAAATTCAATTGTCATTGATGGCTTTTTATAATTTACAAAATCTTCATCAATTAGACCTTTAATAATCATTAAGCCTCTGCACCTTTTTCATTTAAAGGCATCCATTCACGCAATTTAAACTCTGCTTTGCGCGCTTTAGAATAAGTTTTAGTAGGAGTATAAAACCCTACGATTCTAGTATATTCAGTAGCTACTGGTTCACCGCATACTGGACATACTTTGCCATAAAAACTATGATAATTTTTACATTGTGCTACTTTACCATTAAATGCAAAATAAGTAACACCTTGTTGCGCAACCCAATTTAACATATCCCATGCTTGCTCAAAAGTTGCAAATGGAGCATCAAGATTAATATGCTCAATTGAACCGCCATTACAATATGAGTCAAATGCAGCGCAAATTTTAGTTCTTTCAAGAACAGTTGCTTTAATTCCAAGAGGAATCCATTGATTACCGTAAAGCGGCAAATCTTCTACTACTGCTTCTGGATATAACATCTTATCAGCAGCTTGCATTTTTGCAGCAGCTTGCTCAGCGGGCACTTGTTCAATATTAAATTTATAATCTTTATCTAAAGAGAAATTGTTTATACAATTTCTAATAACTTCAAAAATACGTTTACCTAAACTATATGCTTCATCAGTATAATAAGTATTGCCAAATTCATCTATATTTAAATATTTAAATGTTTTAATAGCTTCATAAATACCATTAATACCAATAGTGGAATATAAATGTTCAAAGTCTACTAATCCAGAAGTAAAACTAGGAAGTAAACCTTTTTCCACATTGCGCTTAATAATATCGCGCTATGTGTCAAGTATCTTTAAATTTAATTCAGTTAAATCTCTTAATTTAATTAAGAAATCTTTTTCAGAAGAACTCTAATAAGCTAGACGAGCAATATTCAATGTAGAAACTTTTACAGAACCTACTTTAAGGGCGGTGCCACCGATAGAATTAAAATATAAATCAGTTACGTCTGATTTTAAACGACAGCAATTAGAAAGACTATTAACAGTGCTATCAGTAAAGAAATTAAATAAATTCCATTTACGGCTGGCTTCACATGCCCAACGAGCAAATTCTTCATCAACAAATTTACCCTCTTGATATAATAAAGAAGCTGTAAGCACAGGAAATGTGAAAACATTTTTTTCACGGATTTCATTAACTACGTCAATAAAATCTTTTTGGAAATTAATAATTTCTTCTTCTTCATCAATCATAAAAGAACCATCTGGGAAAATGCTACCCCCAAAGATAGCTTCAAAATAAGGATGGTCAAATACACTTACATTAGTAAATGCTGCTTGGTCTGTGCGAACCCAAGGTTGATTTAAACGATAAATTAATGCTTGTAATTGTTGATGTTTATATGTCTCTGGGTCTTTTGTATAATAACCATTTTGAACATCTCTACTCCAGAAATAATAAAGATATGGAATAAGGTTAGGTAGACCTACTGCACCAGACTAACGACGACTACACCAAGCAATTGCTTCCATTAAAATCTAGATAAAACTATCTAAGTGACGAGCAGGTTCAGCATTATAATTTTCTATAAAGAATAATCCACGCTCTACTATATCTTTTATATCATATGCAAAACAATAATGATAAAAAGTAGTAGTATTAAAATCATGCATATATAATGAATAATTCCACATAGCTTCCATTGCATCATTAGCAATTTTATAGCCATATTTTTTATTTAACTCATAATATAATTTATTAAATGCTAATAACTTCTAATGAGGTTTTGACATTTCAGAAAGAAGTGTAACAATATCTTTCTATGCGATATTTGCATTAGCATCAACAGACGCATTTGCTACATTATCACTGTCAATAAAACCATCAATAAAATCAGTAAGACTTAAAGTTTCATCATCAAGTCCTTGAAGTTTTAAAAATTCTTCACCATACTTTTCTGATAGTCTATTAAACTAAGTCTGAAAATTTTTCTTTGTTCTAATATTAATATTCATTGAGCATTCACCCACTTAACAGCATCATTAAATTGTAAAAGTGTGCCATCATTCAATCTTAAAGTGGGAGCCGTTCTAATGCCCGCAGCTAACATTTCTTGAACATTTGTATTTATAGTATGTTCAATATTTTTCTTTTCTAATTTCATTTCTAATACCTTACATTTTGGGCATTCAGTTGAATATAAAGTAATCATATATATAAAACCTCCAACTAAATATAGTTTAAAATTTTTGTTTTATCACTATATTTAGTTTTTATTCTAATTCAATTTATTAGCTTTGGCCTCTAAATATCGGCCTGCAAAATCTTTTGCTAATTGTTTTACGCCATAATTATTATTATTAGTTATAAACCAATTAGCATGGATTTTTTCAATACGAGTTTCTTCAAAATCTTCTTCATCGGTATTAAAACGACGAACAATTTCTTTACAATCTGGAAAATCTTCACGATTTAACTAGCGCAATAAGCGCACCTTATCTTCGGCATATAAATAGACGACTTCTACATCTACATTTTCTTTAGACTATAAAAGTTCTACTCCTTTTGGATTAAATACACCAATATTTAAACAATGTTCATCTAAATTCTCAAAAGAAGTGCCATAAAACCAATTATTAAATACTGTAGCTTCTAGCATTTTACCTTCTAAAACTTGATTAGAAAATTCTTCAGTTGTAAGATAATGATAATTAATTCCATCGCACTCATTATCTCGAATAGGACGAGTTGTGCAACTAATAATAGGTTTAGCACGAGGGATATAATTGCCTTCAATAAGAGCATTTACAAATGTATCTTTCCCAGACCCAGCTTTTCCCATAACTGCTAAAATTTTATATTTTTTCATTCTATAATCCTTTTATTAATGTGCCGTTACCAAATTTTTACCAGTCAGAATTTTTATTGGTAAAAATTTGGTAACGGCGATTTTTTTATTCTTCTTCTTCAAAATCGCCTTGAGCGCGAGTAGCTCTAATTACTATTTCATCACCAATGACTTCATCAATATGCCAAAGATGATGCCCTCCAGTTGATGCATATTTTTTAGCTACGAACATATCATCACGACGCATACCTTGAATAATTAACATATTCCCACGATTAAACCAACTTTTTTCTACAATATGTTTAACCCCGTCTGCGCCTCGTGCTGAAATTTGTTTATCAAACATCGCAAATAATTCTTTTGTAAACTTAACTTCTACAACGCCAGTAGTAGTCAATAAACTAATTGAACTTTTTAATTTATTTTTAGCTATACAAGTGCCGCAAATTCTAGTTAATTTATACAAATGAATTTCTTTTCCATTTTTATAAAATGTTCTATCTATTTCTGGTTCTTCTGGTAGCTCAAAGAAATTAGAAAAACCATAAATAGCTTTATTTACATAAGTTAATTCATGTTCGTGATAATAAAAACACAATGCTTCCATTTCCCACGCTGAATAATTTCCTTGGGCATACTTATTCCAATCATCTAAGAAAATTCGTTCATTTAATTCTTCAAGAATACCATCAGGGTCTTCAGCAATCCATGCTCGAAAAATATCCATCCACTTTTGATATATTTTATCCCAATCAGTTTTAAGGATACAATAAATATCACCATTTTTACAAATAATATCTTCACGACCGATGTTAATTAAAAAAGTTGCCGCACGTTCATCTAATACAAAATATGGCTTTAATTTATTTGCAGTAATAGTAATTGCTTTTAAATATCTATTAAACTCATAAATTCGTCTAGCCATTATTCTATTATCTGTATCTTCTGGGACTAATCCATATTTCATTAATCCTGGCATATTCTATAAAGTAATGCGCTTTTTCTTATCGCATGTCTCCCATAAATACCATACCATACATTCTTTTCTATCCATCATTGTATCAAAAGCTCCACCTTTAATTAATGAGACCATTGTTTGACGATTCGGTTTTACTTTTCGATAAAAATCTTTTGGAGAGACATATGGACGATTATCTATAATCTGTTGGATAATATCATCACCAACATTTAACATACCTTTTAATCCAAATAAGATTTGATTATTTTCTACATCTGGAAGAAAACTAAACAAAGATTTATTAATATCTGCTAAACTTACTTTAATACCAGCACTTGTGATTTGTCCAATTGCTTTAGCAATTTTAACATATGATGTATTATCTTGTTTATCATTATCTTCATCTTCTAATGACCCACTATTTACAATAAGATATGCCGTATTCCAATAAATAGGGTCAAAATGAGTTGCTAAATATATAGTTTGTAAACCAATGAATGAATAAGCTAGCGCATGAATGATGGAGAAGCTATAACCCATCTATGGTCCAGCTCCATATTTCCATACATATTCTCCTAGAAGTTTTGACTTTGCCATTTCTAGAATTTTTTCATGTAGTGCTGGAATTTTAGACATTTGTTTCTTTGCAACTACTTTACGAGCTGCATTAGATTCTGCTAATGTAAATCCACAAATATTTTCATCCATTAACATTCTCATTAATTGTTCTTGACTAGGTGGAACACCATAACTAGGTTTAAAATAAGGTTCAAGCGCTTGTTGCTCTTCTTCAGTTAATCCAAATCTAGTCATTTCTTGATACCAAAGATTGATATTATTTTTAAATCTTACATATTTATCCAATGGCATTTCTGCATTAGGCTCGCTCGCCATAAGACGCATCAAACCATTAGCGTCACTCATTTCTAGCATTGAAGTAGGTCTAATCTTCTTTGCTGCTTGTGCCCCAACTTGTCCATCAAATTGAAAGATACCTAATACTGATGTATTAGCTAATGCATCCCACATTTTTTTATCATTTTGTGGAAGAATACTTGGATGAAGATATTTATCATATACTTCACGCAAATTTAATTTAGGGTCAATAATTTCATCTGCTTGTAACAAATCAATAGTTTTTGCAATCATATCTTGAACTGCTGTTACAAGAAAATCATATTTAACACTTCCGCCCACTTCTACATCGTGCAAGTCCCATTGTGTAGTTAAATTGCCATTTGGCGCACGCATAACTGCTGTATAATCAAATACTGTATTTGCGTCATAAAATACAACACCTGATGCATGAATCCCACGACGACAAATCAGTCCTTCAATGCCCATCATAATATCTAATAATCCTGGATATTGATTAACTGTGCGAATAAATGTAGCTTGTGGACGGCGACCTTTATCTGGATTACCATTAATTAAATCAGTTAACGGCCATACAAAACCACGTTCCTATGGCACTAATGAAGAAATATATTGTGCTTCATCAACATCAATTCCATCTGGATATTCTTTTGAACGATATCCACGACAAGCAGTAAGAATAGCTGAACGTGCAGTTTCTGTGCCAAAAGTGCAAACTTGTAATAAACCAAGTTCACCACGTTCTTTTCTAATTTCTTCAAAAATCTTTGGCAGTTTTGATGGGCAGAGGTCAATATCTATATCACCAAGTTCTTCTCGCTCATCATTAAGATAACGCCAGAATGGTAAATCCCATTGAATAGGGTCAAGTTGTGTTATACCAAGAAGATAGTGATTTAATCCAGAACAAGAACTGCCACGGCCTGCACCAACTGTGCTGCCGCACTTCCAAAATAAATCAATATAATGTTGCAATGTATTTGGATATGCAAACATACAAGTCTGTAATTTTTCACCAATAACTCTTTTTACTCTAGCTTCTTCTTCAAGTCGTGCGATATAAAGTTCATTTAATCCAATATTTTTTACAATTAATGCTTCAAAACATTGATTAACCCAATATCTTTCTTGAATATTATCACTATCAAACAAATCTATTAAAATAGGATATTTTTCATTCCAATTATCTAAAATGCTTTGACTTGCAGTATAATTTAAATATCCTTTTTTTGAATATTCCTTTACTGTTACTTCTGGAATGGTTTGATGGTGTTCTAATGAATAAAAACTAATTTTATCTTTTAATTTTAGTGAACATTCAAAAATCCAATCTATATCTTCATCAGCTATAGCTGGATGTAAATGTTCTCTTACTTCTTCTGGACTTTGAACATAAGTAAATTCATAAAAATCATCTACTTCACGTTCTCCGCCTTTAGAGTTTAAATATGATTTATGCACCCATCTATCTTCTTTTTTAAGATAATGCGCGTCACCACCAACTACCATTTGTAAATTATATGCTTTTGCTAATGCTAATAACTTTTTATTAATAATTACTTGGTCAGGTTTAGTGCTAGGTGCGCATTCAATATAAAAATCATCTTTACCAAATACATTTATACAAAATTCTATAAAATTACAAATCTTATCATAATATTCTTTTGCTTTGACTATATCATTATCTTCTTGCGCCATTGCCATACCTAAAAGATTACTAGATACTTCTCCCCCAGCACAAGCTGTCGTTGCTATAACATGTCCTTTATATTTTTTCATAATTTCTTGAAGTTCTATTTTTAAAGTAGGAACACGTTCCATACGCCTATCAGTATATACTTGATACCAAGCAATGGAAGATAATTCTTTTAATGCTCGATAGCCTATCTTATCTTTAGCTAAAAGAATAAAGTGATAATATTTTTGATTATTTTCTCGTGTATTTGTTAAGTATATTTCATTACCAAGAGCAATAGTAAAGTCTGGGTTTGTTTTTTGTAATTCTTTTGCATACTTATTTATTATCATATGCGCACAAAGAGCTTCATGGTCAGTTATTGCTATACCACTCAGCCCTAATTCTATTGCTCTATCTATTAATTCTTTGGGCCTGTTAATACTATCTAATAAACGAATATTAGACTTGCTAAGAGTAACAAGTATGTGCATGCACATCAAAAAAACTTGTTACCATTATATCAAACCCCCTTATTTATAAATCTGTATATAATAATTATATCATAAATTATCTAAATTGTCAAGTTCGTCCTATGCTTTATCAACCGCAGCCACAATACTTTGAGTAATAAATGCCATTACATTAAAATCTACTCCGTGAAGTTTCATATAGGTAATTAAATCGGGTAAAAATATATTAATTTCATCTAATAATTCTTGGTCTACATTAATTTCCATAATCAATAACCTCTTTTACGTTTTTCAATAGCTTGTATAATATCACTATACAATTGATTATCTCTTTCTTTTTCATTTTCTAAAGCAGATATTCTCTATTCTAACATTCTACAGTTATTTTGTAAACCTTGTAATCCATCTATTATTTTATTAATATTATCATAAATTGTATCCATAATTAATCTCCTACTAGAATTACAGCTTTTTCACTTCTAGTTACTAAAGTATAAAGATAGCGAGTATATTCATTTAAATCTTTTTTGCGTAGCCAAGAGCAATCATAACCTAAAATATAAGGATATTGTGAGCCTTGCGCTTTCCAACAAGTAATAGCATAAGCATAATTAAATTGATATGGAATAGTTAAATAATTAGCAGAATAATATCCATCATATTGTTTAACTTTATTAGTTTGAATTTTATTATACTAACCAATTTGATATTCTTGCGCAGAAGTTAGGGCGCCAACGCCAGTTTTTAAACCTTTATAATCAATAGCTAAATCATAGAACTAATCTTCTGTGCCATCTAATTTAAAATCAGCAATTAATAATTGAGTAGGAGTAAATCCATCAAAACGTCGAATAGAGGGATAATTTTGAGTATATAAATGATAATCTTGTAATTCTCCAATTGCACCATTAGTTAGTGCATTTCCATTACTGCCAACATCATCCCAATGATTTTTTAAACTAATAATTTTATCTCCTATTTCTGGTTCTTCACCACGTCCTAAAAGCTAACGCACTCTTAAATTTAGCTAATTACGTTTTTCATTAGTCCCGCAAATAATTTGACTAGCTTGAAGTAAAGTTAAATCTTCATCTTCAAATAAATAACGATGTGGTATGATACGCACTTCACCACTTACAGTTGGAAATAAACGAAAATCTTTACCTTCGCGGATATGCATAGATAAACGAATAATAGCACTTTCTTGCGCTTGACGTAAAATTTCTTCTAAGAAAACGTGAGGTTTATCTAATACTTGATTAGTCTCACTTTTTACGGGAGATAACTAACCAGGGTCTCCTGTTGCAAGAACATACACGCCGTGAGCTAAAAGCTGATACCACATTTCTTGCGGCAGCATAGACACCTCATCTACAACAATCATTTTATAAGGTTCATCTAACTTAGTTTTAGGAGTAAATACATAATGCCCACTTTTAGTTTGGCGAGCATGATAAAGGAGCTTATGCGCTGTCATAGCATTAGGGCAACCTTTTTCTTTTAAAACAGTTGCAGCTTTGCCAGTATATGCTACATATGCTACATCTTCTGGTTTCATATTTAAAGCGGCTACTGCATATTTAACTAGAGTTGATTTTCCTGAACCAGCATACCCAGCTATTACAGTGTAGGGCATTCCTATTTGATAGCGAGTAACAATTGTTTTTAATGCTGCTTCTTGCTATGTAGTTAAAATAATATCATCCATATTTTAACCTCTTATTATTGAAACATAATTCCTTTCAATTATTTCTTGCCCCCATAAAATTTTAGGATACCTATCTTTGCAATATTGAATAAATTCATATTCATCTATTAAATTAAACACATATCCTTCAAAATAATCTAAATGTTGTTCCATAAATTCTAAGGCTTCCTAATTGCAATTATTAGCTCCTGGAAAATAGTCTCCTTCAATATTACGCATAATAGTTTCTACTTCAATTCCAGCACTAGTAATATAAGAACGCACATCTATTAAATCTAATAATTGATATGATATATTTATTGCATCTTCATATGATATATTCATTTTGTTCTACTCTCTCCTGTATTACTTCTAATTTTTTTATTACTGTATTTATTACTTCATTTAATTCTTTTAACTATTCAATTGCTTCTGTAAAATCACATCTAACATTGATTGTTAATGGGTTATATTTTGCCATATTTTATCACCTATTTATATTATATCATATTATTTTATTATTTTCAATATATGAAAAATGCGCTTACCAAAAATCTGACATTTATATGTTAAAAATTTGGTAAGCGCATTATTCCCTTTAAAAATTTCCAAATGGATTTTTTATTTCAGGTATCGGTTATGCCAGCGTGAATGATGCGAGCAGCTTAAAGAATTTTATTCTATTAAAAATCCCATTTTGTTCTTTTTGTAATTTCAAAATCTTCTAAAAATATTTGAGGAGTTACATTACCCATATAATGATTTAAAGCACATTTACCAATAGCTGTTAAAGTTAAAGTGCCACCTTGTGGGTCTAACATAAGTTTATCTTCTTCTTTAATTCTAAACTTAATCATATTAGTTTTTCTACCAGGAAATGTAATCTTTAATGTATCTTTTTTCTAGCCAATATATGATATGCCATTACTATCTACTTTAATATTAGTAATAGCTATTAATGGTTCGTCCATACCCTAACCCCATATATCAGCATTCGAGCCTATTGTAAAAACTTCCTAGTCTGTTAATTCATCCGCACTTACTTCTAAATCAACTAAATAACAAGGAGTAAAATCAAAATTAGCTAATTCATTATTAGTAACTTCTACAAATTTATCAAAATTTTCTGCTAGGATTGATATTCCAAAGGCACTAGCGTGGCCTTGGGCCATTTCTACTAATCCTGTGCTATTGCAAAAATCTCTAAAATTAATTAATCTTGATTTATTATAATTACGACCAGAACCAGCATATGTTAATACACCCTAATTATCAATAATTCTTAATATTAAAGTAGGGCGCCCATATTTATTAGCTAACTAGTTAGCAATTAATCCTGCTAAATTTTTATCAATTACATCTTCTGGAACACGAACAATAAGTATTTTATTATCTAATAAATTATCTTCTTCAATTAAAGATTCTACATATTCTAAACTACTATCTTGAGTTTTCTTTTGGCGACTTTTTACATTTACACAAGTGCGTCCTGCTTGCTCGTGACGAGTTTCAATCTAATTTTTACATCCACGTTTAGTAGATGGAATCATTTCATTACTACGCCATTCTAGCATTGCTTCAAACATTAATTGTTTTTCTTCCATTGTGCCAGAACGAGTCATAGCATTAAGATATGGAGTAATATAAAAAGCAATACCAATAGGTGTAATTCCACCTTCAAACTAATATTGTTGGCGATTCATCATTTCAACAAAGAAAGGATTTTGAATACGTTGTAAACCAGCTTTAATAATATAATGCGTCTCAAAATCACGTATATTCATCATATCACTAATTTCAGCCAATGCAGCTAAGTCTTCAAATTCAATGGCATAGTTTGTTCCCATTATCTTATCAAAATAACAGCAGAACTTATATACAACTCCACCGCCACATAAAGATTTAGTAGGATAACTCTTTGATAATTGATTATTAATTACTACTGCATTATTTGAATATCCATTATCTACTTCGTGATGGTCTAAAATCAAACAATCAATATTGTGGTCAGCTAGCCATTTATGTTCTATATAATCATTACTAGCAGCATCGGGAATAATAACTAGTCTAATATTTTTCTCTAAATATTCACTAAAATCCTAGTCATTTAATCCGTGCTATTTACCTTCGTGCGTTTTATATGTAACACAATTCTGCACCCAATATGGGAATAATCTATTAAGATAATTCAAAAGTAATGCGGCACTAGTATAACCATCTGCATCGGCGTCTATAATTACTCTAGTATTGCTAGATTGTCCTATATGTTTAGCTAATAAAGCAACACCTTCGTGCATATTATCTAATAACAATGGGTCAAATAAATCTGTTTCGTCAACTGTTAGATAATGCTATATATCTTCTCTATTGGTAAATCCACGATTATATAAAATCTATTCTAAAAAAGTTGTGTTATCTCGACGTGGAGATATTAATTTATATTCCAAACATTTTTCACTTCACTTTATACTATTTTTTTATATTATAGCATAAAATTGATTATTTGTCAATATCTTCTATTTTTGCCATTATAATTTAACTCTTTCTTTAAATAACTATAAAAATTTATCTGGCCCACAATCAATTGGACTATCTTTATATCCAGTTAACATATTTCTATCATAAATAATACCAATATCAATATTAGCTTTATATCTATCATTTAGTTTTTCTAAATTTTTAATCCAATGGTTATATTCTTCATTAAATTTTTCTTCCCATTGTCTATCAAATGCTATTACCATTTCTTTAGCCCCAGCATCTAATAACAGCTAAACTTGATACGCAGAAATACTCGAACCACAACAAGCTACCGAAATATCATTTTCAAATCCAAAATAAGTCTAGTATTTGAGACAGCTTTTCTCGCTTTCAAATACGATAGCTAATCCAGAAGCAGCAATATTATCTTTACTATTATTTAAATTATATAAATTCATACCAAGAGGATGATTATATTGTTTGCCGCAAACTATCATTGGCCGATATTTACCATAGCGTTCTGCATCTTCTTGAACTAGAGTGCGCCCACGTAATCCTATAAATTTTCCATTTTTATCAAAGTGAGGAATAGAAATTTGTGCGGTCGGCGGAAAATACCCTATTTGTGCTTTTCTTATAGCCGAACGGCTAATTCCTTCATCTTCCCAAGGTTTTAAAATAATATCATAATGTAAATTTTTTAAAAAGCTATCATCATAAGTTTTTAATTCTACATGATAATCTTTTATTTCTAATTTAGAGATTCTATCATATGTATCAAAAGCTTGCCAATCTAATAAACTTTCTTGTTCTTCATTTTCTGCATAACCGGCTAGCCCAAATTTAATGGCAATATAACGAACTGCATCATTTAAATCATATTCTTTATGCCATTGAATTTGAGCTACTTTTATTAATAACTAGAAAATATCAAAGTTACCACAACCGCCTGTCCAACACTGAAATAAATCAGTATTACTATAATAATATAATTTTTTACTACCTTCACCTGGTGGATTGTGGCAAATAGTATCGGCAATTACCCCAAAGTTAGTATAAATAGGTTCTGCTTGCCATTCTTCTAGTAATGAAAAAATCTAATCTATTGTTAATTTACTACGAACTTCTCGTTTATCATATGTAATCATATAGTAATTACATTAACACAATTTCCTTTAATTCCAAATTCTTCATTAATAACTTTCTTTAAAAACTCCTATGGATGCATATTCTATTCTCCACCTTTACGAGTTGCAAGAATTTGCTTTGCTAACTCCTTTGGCATTTCATATTCAATCTCACCATAGAAAGGCTTTGCCCATACTGTTTTAGATTCGTTTTCAATATTCTTTTTCATTTTATTCTCCTATTGTAAAATGGTCTACTGTTTCTATTTTTAAATTATTAATTTTAATTAATTCATAACTATATGATGTTGCAAACATAGGTTTAATGCGACAAGTCCCTAAATCTGCATCGCACCATAAATATATACCTTTATAACTTCCGCGTCTATTTTTATAAATAGATATTTTTATATTTGGACGTTGAAAATTAGTATTATTTAAAATGGTTGCTAGATGGTCAAAATCATCTTGTCTAGCTGGAAGTATAATCATTCCAGTATCAATTTTATCGGCAATAGCTTTTGCGCCACGTAATAAGTTTTGATCTGGTGTTTCACTTGTTTGATAATCACCATTTAGCTAAGTTGCAGACATAATAAATATACCATATTTATTACATAAATCTTTAAGTCTAATAGATAACATAAATAAAATAGTATCTTCTCTTAACTTTACTCCACCACTACGTCTAGTAATTTCTTCTAAAATTTTTAAGCTAGTGTGAATATAGTCGTGAAACACGTAAAGAATATCGTGGTCACGAATATTCTTTTTTATTTTATTTTCAATATCTTGGAGTGAAAAATCTGGTAGAACTTCTATATATATAGGTGATTCTTTAAGAATTTTAACAGCTTGTAAAATTCTATCTTTTTCATCACCTTCATATTTACCATTTAAAATATGTTCCTCATTAACATTTGCTATAAATGCTAACATCATTGTTTGTATTTCACTTAATTCTTGTTCTGTAGTTATATAAAGCACAGGCTAAGAAACTCCAGCAGAAATCCAACCAAATTTATCATCATATATTTTAGTGCATGCGATATAACAAGCATCAGCTATCATACTTCTAGTTTTGCCAACACCCGTCGGAGCTGAACGTAAATAGAATTTCTTTAAACGCGCGCCACGAGTTACTGTATTAATTAATGGGCCATATAAAGGAACTCCTACTTCTGGATTTTTTTCTAATTCAACAATTAATTCTTCAAGCCCATCGCCAGCTTCATATGCTTCACCCCAAGAGCCATCTACATATTCTGCTTTAATAATATCTATTTTATTTTGAATAATATCAGCAAGTCCTTGTAATGATATATTATCCAAATAATCTTCTTGCTGTTGCCGTTTCTTTAAATCTAAAATATTGTCTGGGTCATAAATATCTTTTACATTTATACCACTAACATCAAAGGCGCGCAATAATGTCATTTTCTTCAACTTATTATAATAATAATCAAAAGAAGAAGGCTCTGCATTTTCTACAGCTTTAATAACCCATTCTTCTCCTTTTTGTTGAATAAATATTGCTTGGCTTTTTGGTCGGGTGCTTAAATAATCTAGCATATTATTTAAGGATATTTTTTCTGCGCCTAATTCATGCAATTTATATATTGTTCCAAAAACAATTTTATGAAAATCTTCAATAAAATCATCTTCTGTAATTATATATTTATCTGTGTAATCTAAGAGTTGAGGAGATTTAAAAACACACCCGATTACCTAAATAATACTTGGTGTATCAACATATTTATTCATTTATATCCTCCTAATCTAAAAACACAAATAATTTGCGCTTTTGTAATTTACGTTCCGGTGGTATAATTTTTACTTCTATATCTTCTGGGATATAATCATTAAAATTCTTTTTACTATTTTCTTGTTCAGCAAGATATAATGCTAAATAATAATCATATGCTTGTTTATAGACATAAGGAATTATCCCCACGCCTCTATCTAAATCAATTGGATGTTTTTTTATTTCATACCAATATTTTAATGCTTTTAACATACCACTATAAGAAAAATTATAATTTTTTATATAACTAGATATTTGTTTCATATATCTAGGAAGAATATAATCATCTTTTAACTGAAATAGTTGAATAATATAAAGTGTTAATTTTTCTAAATCAGTTTTTGGATATTCTTCATTACATTTTTTATGAACATATCTATTAGGAATTTGCGGCATTGGCATTACATTATCTTGCTTTGGAAAAATTGGTTTATGACACCAAAAACAAGTAGTAGATGTAGCTGGGTCCCAAATTTCATATGTAGCAGTCTCTGTGCCATTTTCTTTAGCTTTAATATAACAATCAGCGTGCGCATATCTATGCCTTAAACCTGCACCACCCATAGGGATTTGAACATATTCTTCTTTTTCTCTATCAAATTGTTTATTACAATATTTACATAAAACTAATGCTATATGCCATCACTCCCTCATATATATTATATCATAAAAAATTAAAAATGTCAAACTTGTAATAAGTTTGACATTTTTTTATTACTTTTTAATTAGTTCATCTTCAATTTCAGTCACAATAAGATATACAAGTTCGGCTTGGTCTCTTGTTGCAGCTGACATCTTCTTGCCTTTGCCAAGATACTTTTCAATAATTTGAGTAATGCGTGGAGCATAATAGGTTTGGTCCTTATTCATAAGTTCACCAACAATTTTCTCAAACTTAGTCATAAGTTCATCAAAGTCATAATCTTTTGCAATAGAAGTAGTTTCACGTTCATTAGTTACAAACTGATTATTATGTTCTTTAGCTTCTTTATCAATGGCATCGGTAAGAGCCTTAGTAAGAGCTTCATAATTCAAAGGAACTTCTGGACTAATATACTTAAAACGACTACCACAAGAAATGCCAGAACCAATAGGAGAACGGAGAGTCAATACACGCTTTTCTTCACCATTAGCATCAATATATTGACGGGCATAGCAATAAAGGTCAGTCATATTTTCAATAATTAAGAGTGCAGATGATTGAGTAGTTGGCTTAATATATCCATATTCTTTACCAGTTTGATCTTTATCTGTTCCAGATTTAGAGTGAGAAATAAAGACAACAGCATAACCCATCATAGTGAGGCCACGGAATACATCCTCAAATTCTCTTTTATATTTAGCCCATGAATTGGTGCCCCAGCCGCCATCGCCCATATTATCAATACCAAGTTGACTACAAATATACTTTTGACAAAGGTCTGCCGCAATATCAACAGTATCAACAATAACAGTTTTAAAAGTTGCTTGAACTTCTGGCTTTTTAAGCTCACGATAAATTTGCTTCATTTCGCCCCAAGTATTTACATCTTGTGCAATAATACCAGGAATAGCATTATAGCCACGTTCAAAAGCAAGAAGCAATGGAGAAGGCATTTGGGTAGCTAAAGTAGTCTTACCTACTTTAGCTGCTCCATATATAAATGTAATATAGCCACTAAGGTCTTTACTAACCTTATGGGGCTTAATATTTAAAAGGTCAATAGCCATTTTGGATTTCCTCCTATAAATTAGAAGTTAAATCCAGCTACGCCACCAGCGGCAGCTGTAGGAGCTTGAGTCTGTGCCTTACTAGCATTATACTCGTCTTGACGCTGTTTAATTTCAGCCTTAGCAATTTCACGAGCTTGAAGAGCTTCTTTATATTCAGCAGCAGTGATAGTTTCATCAGTATCCCAATCATATGGAGAACTTACATAAGAAAGAACAAATTCACGCTGAGGAACAGTAATCTCTTGAGCTACAGGTTCACCCCAACCACCAGCATTTTCAGAGGTGCGCACCATTGTTACAGACTTAGATACCTGATGTCCGTTAACATTAACAAATACAGGATGCTTTTCACTAGCTTCAAAACTATCTACCCAATCCATACCTTGTGCATTATAAATCACAAAATCAACAGGAAGAAGTGCCTTGCGGAAATCAAATACATAACCGCTAACAATCATTCTTTCCTCTCTATTCTTTTCAGGGTCAGCTTCAATACGACGAGCTTTAGTAATAATCATATCAGCTTCGAAAGTATCACGAAGACTTTCAGCTGCGGCAACATTCTGCACAATATGAAGGAAACCACCCTCATTGCGCTTTTGACTTACAAGTTCATCAGTGCCATTTCTATTAGAATAAAATTCATTTACACCAATTTGCGAATCAATACGAACTTTTGCAGCCTTATCAACGCCGTGTTCAACAACATTACAAGTTACACCATTAATAATATTAAGAAGTGCATTATAAGTTGCATTAGTTGCACCAGACTTTGCATAAGTTGGTGTTACATAAGAATAATGAATAGTTACAATATTAGTTAATGAATCATCAGTAGCAACATCAATAGTGCCATTAATGAAAGAAGTGCCGGGATTCTTAGATTTTTCACCAGATACTTTCTACTGAAGATTGTGCTGATACAGGAATCCTTCGATGTGAGTTCCATTTTTCATATTCTTTTTCATAATTAATTAATTTTCTCCTTCAATAATTTCAAAATTCTTACCTTTTTCAGTTAATGTATAAATTACAGGTTCCTGACCTAGTTTTTCACAAAAACCATCATTCACAAGCTTTCTCATAGCACCAGATACACAACGAGAAGAAATACCAATAGTCTCAGCTAAATCTTTAGCTTTCCACAATCTAATATTTTGATTCTCTTGTAGGCACTTTAAAACAAGAGCACCATTTGCAGTTAATACTGGCTTGTCCTCTTGAACTTCTTTAAGAATATTTAAATATGCCTAAATATCTTCTGTCATAAGTTGCTTTGTTAATTCTGGATTTGCATTCATTAAAGTTTCTATAAACTTTAGAAATTCTTGCTTCATAATAAGCTCACTTTCATTAATTTTCTATAAATATTATATCATATTTTTTATAAATATGCAAATAACACAATTTTTAGTAAGCTTATTAATCATCAACTGTTAAACTATATCCAATTAATTTACTGTCTCCCATAATAGATTGCAAAAATGATTCTACTTCATCAATAACATAAGTATTTTCATCATAAGAAGTTACAAAATCGTGATATGATATAAAATTAATTCCATCTAGACCATACCATTTAGCTTTTTCTTTCATAGCTCTAGGATTAGCGCATACAAAAGTAGCATTATGTTCTTTAGCCAGAAGCATTAATCTACTAGTTTTCCCAGAACTTCGTTTATCAATAATTTGTATCATATGTTATCCCTTTCGTATAGTATATCCATATGCCTATGCTTGAAATACGTCTGTATAATATTTCTCTCGTTCAGAGAGTTGTGTAACAGGGCATTCTTCTACAATTTCAAATGTAAAATTTTCTACACCTTGTTCAAGCATTGCTGGATAAAGTTTATTCTATGTTGGAGGGTCAGCTCCTACTCCTCGTTTAGCATGTTGTTTCCAACGTTCTGCTAGGTCAACAGCTTGACCTATATAGCACATACCAGTTTGTAAACTAGTAATTTTATATATGCCACTATGTCTGCCTATCCCAATAACACGTCCAATTAAATCTGTATATGGTTTTTCATAATAAACTTTCCATATAACTTTATTAAGAGGTTCTTTTTGACGTAAATAAGGTTCAATAGAACGTATTCTTGCAATTTCTTCAATATCTATATCACTTAATTGTAAACGATAAAAATCTTGTTTTTCACGTTCTAATTCTGCACGCTTATTAACTTCAATAATTGCATTAGCTTTAAGCCGAGCTTGTTCTAAATCTGTTCTAGCCTAAATTAATTGTTTATCAATTTCATCTAACTATATTTTATATTCTTGACTTGATTCTGCCAAGAGAGAGAGATAAGCTTTTTTTGCTTGTTCTGCAGCTTCATCATATGAATTATTTAATTCAATTTTAGCTTTCTCAACCTATTCTTTAGCAATTTGAATCTACTAATCTTTAAATATTCGTCCAGATTCTTGCGCTTCTTTTTCAAGTGTCTAAATAATACTATTTCTACGTTCTTCTAATCCGCGCACTTCAAGTTCTAATTGTTGAGTTTTTTGAATTAATTCTATAGTAGCTTTAGATTTTTCTTTTTCCCAATCATCTTTTGACTATTGAATTTGAGTATGGAGCTAATTATTCTATAGTTGCAGTTCATTTAATTGATTATTTAATTCTTTTTCTTTTTCTAAATACTACTTTTCTAAATCTTTTATTCGTAATTTAGTATCTTGCTCTTCTTTTTCAATCGCTTGATTGGCTGTGCGTATCTTTTCTTTTGGAAGAAAATAAGAAACCACAAGAGCGATTACCACACCAGCTATCAATGAACCAAGCGCAATAATAAGAGTATTCATTATAGAAAAATAAGGGGTAATTTCTTACCCCTTTATATTTTCATTAATTGTTAATTACTCAGCGTCTTCAGCTTCGAGGTCGAGAGCAAGACCAGCATCAGTGAGCTTAAGAAACTTCACTTGCTTATGAGTTCCATCGTCAAGTTCGATTTCAGAAGGAACACGAACACCATAGCCCTTGCGCTGAAGAGCAGAAGTGAAAATGCCATCTACCTGGCGCTTCTCGAGACCGAGAGCATCAGCTACATCAGCGGCAGTAACATTGGCGCCGCCAACACTCTTAAGATATTCAATAACAGCTTTAGTATTAGGTTTCATTGCCATAATAATTTAATCTCCTTTAATTATCTAACTTTTTTAAAAATTCTTGAACCATTTCATCAATTTGGTCTAAATCCTAGAAATCATGAACTCGACTAGAAAGACGCATTATTTCATCTTGTGCTGCAGATATTACATTACTATCTTTACTATTCTAAATTACAAACTCACATTTAGCAATCTTTTCAGCCAAGTTTTTGAGTTCTTTTTTCTTCATAAATAAAATTCACTTTCTATTTATTACATATATATTATAATAAATTTTTTTTTAATTGTCAAAGTAATTCGAGCAATTGAGCTTCTGATATAATTGGTATATTAAGCTATTTTGCTTTCACATTTTTACTAGAATTAGATGTTACATCATTATTAACCAAATAGTCAGTCTTTGAACTTACTGCATTAGTTACTTTGCCGCCAGCTGCTTCAACAGCCGCAATTAATTCATCTCTATTTTTAAACTGATTTAATTTACCAGTTACGCAAAGTATTTTACCATTTAATCCTATATTTTTTTGTTTCTTTTTCTCTTCTGGATTAAACCATAATGAGTTTTTAATATGAAGTATATTCATTGCTAATTCATCTGCTTCATTATAATCAAATTTATGTAATGAGTCATTCATATTTGGGCCGAATCCATCCCAATTTGTAAAGTCATATGTAATACCCATATGATTTAAACTGGTATCTTCTCTAAAATTATGCCAGTCATATTCTCTTCTAGCTATTTCTTTTGCATATGTAGAACCAATTAATGGGATACTTAAAGCAGAAATAAATTGCCATAATTCGCATTCTTTACTATTTTCAATAGCATTAAGAATATTATCAACAGACTTTACTCCAAATCCAGATTGTTTAATCCATTCGTCTCTAAAATTAGAAAGACTAAATAATTCTACAATATTACCAACCCAACCCAAATCAATTAATTTTTGAAGAGTTGCTTTTGATAAACCTTTAATATCTAAACCTTTTTTACCAACAAAATGGTCTAATTTATTAATAAATTTTCCTTCACAGTTAGAATTACTACAATAAAGAAAATCATCTTTTACAATAGTAGGTTCTCCACAAATAGGACAAATTTTAGGAGGATTTAAACAATATTCTTCATATACGCTACTATGCTCTGAACGCATAACTTGTGGAATAATTTGATTCATTTTAGCTACCCAGATTTTTTGATACCTATGAGGGAAAAGCCCTAAAAGCTATTGCATAATACTTAAATTATGTAATGAAGCTCTTGTGATAATACTTTCTCCATCATCTACTGGTTCAAATACCGCAACAGGAGTCAACTAACCAGTTTTACCCATAGACCATTCTATATCTAACAAAGTAGTTTCATATTCTTCATCATAAAATTTAAATGCTAGTCCACCTTTAAAATGATGACCTGTTGCTCCAAGAGATTGATAATATTCACAATCATTATATTTAAATACTAATCCATCATATGGATATTCTTCTTTTTTAGCCCAATCAGTTAAAAGCATAGATATATGATTAAACTTTTCTTCTGTGCGCGGAAGAGTTGCTGGCCAAGATAAATGTGGTACAAAAGTAAAACCTAAATTATCTAATTTATATAATTTTTCAGTTAATGTTTTACAATCTTCAAATCCTTCAATAACATCCCAAGCTATAAATGTTAAATGACGATTTGCGCATTCTCCATTGCTTAACAGTCTAATACTTCCAGCAGCGAAATTGCGTGGATTAGCAAATTGATTACTAAATGACTCAAAATCTCTATAAGTGCAGATAACTTCTCCATCAATTATTAATGTAGATTTAAATGGAATTTGTAAAGGAACATTCTTTACTGTAACTATATTATGAAGAATATCTTCTCCGATTTCTCCATTTCCACGAGTTTCTGCACTAACTAAAAGACCATCTTCATAGCGCAACGAACAAGTTAACCCATCCATTTTTAACATTGCAATAATATCTTTATCTCCAATAAAATCTAAAACTTCTTGAATAGATTTTGTTTTATCTAAAGATAGCATTGGATGTGAATGTTTAACTTTTTTTAATTCATTTATAGAAAAATAATCTACGTGAACAGTTGGAGAATCAGCTAAATAAATACCAGTTTTTTCCTCTAATTGTTCTAATTTAAAATATAAATCATCATATTCTTTATCAGTAATTACAGGAGTTCCTTCATCATACATTTTAATATAATAATTTAATTTATCTATTAATTCATGCATTTCATCAATTGGATTCATTTTTATTTTCTCCTATTTCACTTAAATTAATATAAATAGCATTATTATATTCAAAACTATAATGATATTTTGTTTTTATTTCTGGGTCTGTTGATGAATTATAAGTAGTTTTTACTAAAGAAATTTTTTTGACTTGATTATTCATTTAAGTTCCTTTAATATAAATTATTCTTAATATATTATACTATTTTTTTTATTTATATTCAAATAAAATAGAGGAAAATGCGCGACCCCGTTTAAAAAATCTTTAGACTGGCCTAGGGATTTTCGAACCGGGGTCGCGCATTATATAAAAAAAAGTAGATTCTTATTCCTAAGAATCTACTATATTTTGAAGAGTTTCCTCTAAAGCATCTACTCTTTCAATTAATTCATTTAACTAATTTAAAGCTAAAGTATTTAAACTAGTTCCACAATAAGGACACCAATAATTATCTCGTGGCATTGGTCCAGTATAACGCCCACATAATGGGCAAGCACTTGAACGTAATATTAATAATTCATTTAACATCAGGCATTACACCTCTTTAAATAATTTTCTTACTATAATATATAGAAATTATTTAAAGTAAATTAATTTATTTAGTCCTTATACTTTACTAACACTTAAAATATTATTACCTTTAAGCATTATATTACCATATGCTGGACGCCCAGATTCTGGAATATCTTTAGCAGAAATACAAACAGAATTTTTATTACCAATTAGTAAAACATTATCTTCATCACTTACTAATTGCCCGCAAGTAGCATTACCAAAAGTATCATTAGGTTTATATACAATAACACCTTTTCCGCCACGCTTTTGTAATGTTAATTCTTTTTGATTAAGTTTTTTACCATAACCTTTAGACGAGAATATTGCAACCATATCTTGTTCGTTACGCACTGGTAAAGCAGCAATTACTTCATCATCATCTGCTAAATTAATACCTTTTACTCCAGCGGTCAGTCTACCAGTAGCAGTAATTTCATCACATTTAAATTTAATTAAATAACCATTCTTACTAATTAAAATAATTGATTCATCTTTAATTAAAGTGACGGCAGCTAGCGCGTCTCCTTCTTTAATATTAATCGCGCCAATCCCTTTAGCTTTCTTTGTTCCAAGGTATTCAGCAAGAGTTGTTTTCTTAACCAAACCTTTTTTAGTAATGAATAATACATACTTTGCGTCAGTATCTCGATATATAGAATAAATAGTTTGAACATTTTCATCAGCCTCCATTTCAATGAGCGCGCGAATTGGAGTGCCTTTAGAAACATTTGTTCCTTCTGGAATATTATTTACTACAAGACGATACATTTTACCTTTATTGGTAAATATCATTAAACTATCTACAGTATTAGTTCGAATAACCGCAGATGTAATATCTTCTTGCGTTTTTACTCCTTTAGTGCCTTTTCGTTGAGTTTTAAATGAAGTAGCAGCAATGCGTTTAAGACTACCATTTTCAGTCATTACCACAACACACTTTTCAGGCACTACTTCTGCGACTTCTTTTTCTTCTTTTGTTTTAGGTTCATCAATTTGAGCTAATTCTGTTCGACGAGTATCGCCATATTTTTTAACAATATTAGCAAGACGTTTTCTTAATTCTGATATTAAATCATTAAGAATTATATCTAATTCTTTTATAGTATTAATTAACTCAGCTTTTTCATTTTCAATTTCTATTCTTTCTAATCCTGCTAATTTACCTAACTTCATATCAGTAATTGCTTTTGCTTGTTCTTCATTAAATCCATATTTTTTCATTAATGCTTCACGAGCTTTAGCGCTACTTTCAGATGCTTTAATAAGAGCAATTACATTATCAATATCTTCAAGAGCTTTTAATAAACCTTCAATAATATTTAATCTATCTTTTGCTTTATTAATATCATATTCAGTTTCTCTTTTAATACATTCAGTATTATGTTCAATATAAATTTTACAGCAATCTTTTAAAGTTAATTCAGTAGGAGTTTTATCAATTAATGCTACTTGGTTATATGAAAATGAACTTTGTAAATCAGTCTTTTGAAAAAGTAATTGAATAATATGAGTAATATTCGCATCCTTTGCGCATTCACATACAAGACGAAAACCACTCTTTCTGCTACTTTCATTACGAATTTCTGTAATTCCTTGAATTTCACCATTATCACATAAGCCACCAATAGCTTTCATAAGATTTTCAGTAATAACAGCATAAGGAAGCTCTGTAAATACAATATTATTACCTTCCATATGATATTTACCACGAATTTTTACACTGCCATGTCCAGTTCTCATAATAGTTGGAATATCATTTTTATTAATAATAATTCCACCCGTTGGAAAATCTGGACCAGGGAGCATTGGCTCTTTGCCATCCATATAATCATAAATTGCTTGGGCAACTTCATTTAGATTATGCGGAGCCCAATTACAAGCCATTGCTACACCGATGCCCGTATTAGGATTACATAAAAGATTAGGGAAAATTGAAGGTAGTGTTACTGGCTCATTCTCATTTTCAGAATAATTAGGAATATAATCTACTACTCCTTTTTTCATTCCAAATAACATACCATCTTCTGTTAATTTATGTAATCTTGCTTCTGTATAACGATAAGCTGCTGGGCCACTTCCATCTCTATTACCAAGATTGCCATGAAAATCAATTAATGGATAGCGCATAGTCCAATCTTGAGCTAAACGGCATAAAGCTGAGTAAATTGAACTATCCCCATGTGGATGAAAACGACCCATTGTGTCACCGACCATAAGAGCACATTTTACATACTTTTTAGAACTACTAAATCCACTAATATAAGCATCATATAAAATTCTTTTTGCTACTGGTTTTAGTCCACTTTTAGCATCTGGAATAGCGCGGTCAGTATTAACAGCAACCGCATATTCTATAAAATTAGTTCCTAATTCTTTTACAATATCACTTACCATTTTTACTAACCTCACTCTGCATTATAAGTTGCTTCATTACTATGTTCTTTAATATATGTTTTACGTGGTCCAACAGCAGTTCCCATTAAATCATCAAATAATTTAGTTGCTTTTTCAATATCACTAATAGTTACTTGATTAATAATTCTTACTTCTGGATCAATTAATGTTTCTTCTGTTTCTTCAACATTCATTTCACCAAGGCCTTTAAAACGATTAACTTCATAATTTTTTCCTTTATTCTTATTACGAAATTCCTCAAGTGCAACATCATCTTTTAGATAATAATATTTTTTTGCCATTGTAACTCTATAAAGGGGAGGAACTCCTGCATAAATATAACCATCATAAATAAGTTGTGGACAGAAATTCCAAATAAAAGTATAGAAAAGATTTTTAATATGAGCTCCGTCAACATCTGCATCACTCATAATAATTATTTTACCATATCTTAATTTATTTGAATCATAAGTAACTTTCATAGTTTTTAAATTTACTTCTAATCCAAAAGCATCAATCATATTCATAATTTCAGCATTTTTTTGAATTTTATCCAATGTTGCTTTATGAGTATTTAAAATTTTACCTCGAACAGGTAGAATTGCTTGGAACTCATTATTGCGCGCTTGAATTAAATTGCCACTTGCGCTATCGCCCTCTGTAATATATATTTCACATTTTTTACGGTCTTTACTATAACAATCAGTTAATTTACTATCAAATTTAAGGGCTTTTTCTTTTTTCTTTTGACCTTCACGCGCATTATCTCTAGCTTTTTGTGCAGCTAAACGAGCTTTACGTGCATTTAATGCTTTATCTGCAATCACTTTAATTTCTTTTTCATTAGCGGCAAGCCAAACACGAAGTTCTTCTGCGATTGCTCCAGTAAATGGAGTCATTTCTAATTTAGTTACACGAGTTTTAACCTAAGCATCATATGCTACATTTGGAGCTGTTATATTAAATACAATATAAAGCCCTTCTTGAATATCATCACCGGAAAGATTTTCTTCTTTTTCTTTAAGCCATTTTTTATCTCTAAAAAATTTATTAAATTCACGAGTTAATAAAGATTTAATTTGTGTAATATGAGGACCATTAGCTGTAAGACCAGTATTAACATAAGGAATTAAATTCATAGAATAATTAGATGTATATGTCATTACCATATCAATTTTATTCTTATCATTTTGATAATTCATTATAAAACGATTTTTAATTAATTCTTTTCCTAATACTGCTTCATCAACTAAATCATTAATACCATTTTTAGAATAATAAATAGTTTTATTACCATTATCATCTAATTCAATAGTAAGACCAGGGCAAAGACAAGAAATAGTTTTAAACAAAGATTTTAATTCATTTATATTTACTTCTGTATGTGTAAAAAATTCTTCGCTTGGGCACCATTCTACTAATGTTCCAGAAGGAACTTTTGTATCAACTTTCGCGCTTTCTCGTTTATCAAAAACACCTTCTATAAAATGAATATGTTCTTGCTGTCCATCTCGGCAAGTACAAACATCAAGCCAATGTGAAAGATAATTTGTAATTTTACTACCAATTCCAAAAGAGCCTAATGAAGTTCCTTCATAAGTGCCATCTTCACGATATTTACCAGAAGTATTCAAAACACTAAAAGCAGCTTCAAGAATAGTTTTCCCATCATCTCTAAATGAATTAGGAATAAATCCTTGCCCATAGTCTCTTATAGATACAATATCTTTTTCAATTTTTACTTCAATTTTATCGCCGTGTCTAAGTCGATATTCATCAACAGCATTTGAAAAAATTTCTACAGCAAGTTGAGTAGCATATGTAGTATCACCTGCATAAACTCCAGGACGAAGACGAGTAAATTCTAGCGGTGATAAGCTTTCAATACTATCTTCTGTGTATAATGTTTTATCTATTGCCATCAAAAAATCTCCTTTTTTTTATTCTTAATTATATTATAACATATTTTTCAAAAAAAATCAACTCCACAACTCAATAGAGAATTGTGGAGCTATTATCTTTTAATTACTTTCTTCATCAAATAATTTAGCAGTATTAAGTAAGATTTGTTTTAACTAATCATCTATATGAAAGCGTTTAGTATTTATTTCAATACTTTTAATTAAGTTACCATCATTGTGTCTTTCACTTGCTGCTTTCCAGTCTGCGATTAATTCACATAAATCAATTAAATTCATATCATTAATACCATTAGGGAAATGTTCTGGATGATGGCGATATGTAGCATAATGATGGTCAAGTGCAGGCTTTAATTCTTTTAAACATTGATTATATTTTTCACTACCATATTCTAATGTAGCTAATTTTGGAGTATATTCAGCAAATAATTCCACTTCTGGAGATTGCAATTTAGCAGCATCATGGTTTACTCCACGAGTTGTTAATTTATCTGTAATTAAACGAATATATTTTCTGACTTTTTCAATATGCTTTTGTGTTTCCACCTAGCATTCTGCAATAGTCATTATATCCCCTCTTTCTTACCAAGGTTCGTCAAAATAATGCTTTAAGTCTATTGGATGATTGCCCATCATTCTTAATGAATTACAACATTTACAATAAACTTTTGTATGGTCTTTATTGTAATAGCAATGTTCTTCATCTATATTAGGTTGACAACAACATAAATATTTATCTTTTTTGATGCGGCCGCATGGAATAGTTCTGGTTTTTCTAAATTTTTTATAAAGTAACCATTCAATATTAGCAAAAAAGGTATGATTTCTATTAATATAAATTTCAATAGGTAAAAATTTATCATTTTTAATTTTCATTTAATATAATTTCTCCTGTAGCTAATTTATCTACATAATTATTCCATTTATTATCAGAATGACCTTTAACTTTTCTAATTTCAGCTATATCAGCCAATTCAAAAATTTGTTTAATTATTTCTAAATTTTTTACTTCTTGATTTTTTGGTCGTTTCCAACCATTTCTTTCCCAATTATACATCCATTCATTAATTAAATTAACAGAATAAGCACTATCACTATAGATAATTGGAAGAATAAAACTAATTTCACCACTATCATTAATATGTTCTAATGCTTTTAATATAGCCATTAATTCCATTTCGTTATTAGTAGTAGGTGATTTAAAATTTTGATACTACCATAATATATTATTATTATCATCTATTTCAATTACAGCATATCCGCCTTTTGAACTAGAAGTTCCATTGCCCGAACAGGCTCCATCGGTATAATAAGTATAGCTCATATATATTCCTTTATTACTTGACAATAATTTATTTTTATTTTATCCTATTTATAGGGAATTGAAGAAATGAATTTATATATTTTTATAATATATTATATAATAAAAAATAATAAAAGTCAAAATAATCCTTTATATAAATAAAATTATTTATATAAAGGATTATAAAGTAGTTAGCCGTCTGCATTCTCGTCAAAAAGAGCCGACTCAAAAATGATACCACCCTCGGTATTTTCAGCCTATGCTTTTTTATAGTATGCACGCTAACTGACACCATATGCGCCCCACGGCAATGCTACCATTGCAGTAAGCCAAGGAAGCTCGGCATAATAGCCTTTAAAAACGCAAATATATGCTAAGACTATCATAGATAAAGTATGTATCCAAATTAAAACGGATTCCTAAATAAGAAGAGATTTTGAAAATTCTAGTTTCTTCTGGACTTCATGATGCCCAGGTTTACGAGTTCTTTTCATTATCTTTTTACGGTATATTGTAAATCAATCCAGCCAATGCCGGATTTCAATTTACCGAATCCTCCTTCTTCACCAACAATAGTATATACTTGATTACGTTTAACTTGAGCTACAACTTTTGCTTCGTGGCTAGGAGTTTGACGAACATTTAAAGTATCAGTATTAATTTTTACTAAATATGGGAATTTACTACTACTATTGGTAGTATTAGTTTTTTCAACTAAAGATCCATCACTTAATACTATAACAACGTGTTGATTTCTATTAAGAAGAATATCTCCACGTTTTAAATAATCTCTTTGAGAACGATATTTACTATCGGTTAATTTTGTAAATTTACCAGTTGCTAAACAAGCATCAGCAAGTGTCCAAGTTGTGCACCCATTACCATATGGGAAAAATGTGCTTTCTGATAGCCCAGCGCAAACACAACAAGTGCTTACTAACGAACTACAATCACAGTTACAAGGAGTTGTAATTTTTGAAATATCTAATCCAACTTTTTTCACTTCTGCTAACAATGAGTTTCTATTGGATTGACTATATCCAATATTATTATTTGCACAAGCTTTTTCGCAAGCAGAAGCTATTTTTTCAGCTAGAGAATCATTTTTTGGACGTAATACACTAGTCCAACTCTAATCATACCAATTTAAAGTCCATACTTCTTTACCAGTCTGGTCACCCGCCAAACCCCCAGAATATTGACCATTTTCATCTTTTGAGGCTGAACCTATAACAACTCCAGAATATATAGGTTTTGGAGTAGAACTAGAAGGAGTAGATACAGGAGTAGCAGTTCCACCTAAAGCTTTATTTATCATATTCCAAGTAGTAAGACCTACTTCTCCATCTACTTCTAAACCATATTTATATTGGAACTACATAACAGCACTTTGAGTAGCAGTACCAAAATCACCATCTGCTCCCCATATACCTAAATCATAACCTAATTTTATAAGTTTTTCCTATAAAATTTTAACATCATCACCATCTTTGCCTTTTTTCAATACTCTAGTTAATACATCACTAGGAGTAGAAATTGGCGTAGATGTAGGAGTAGAAGTCTAACCTAATAAAGCTGCTACATCTTTACGAACATTATCCATAGATTTATCATACTTATAAAACCAATGGTATACATCACTATGATTAGTTCCCATCCCTAATTTATAACTATCTTGATGACATAAAATATTAGGGATACCATTAGTAGAACCAGTAGGATTAATATTATATAACTAACATAAATATGCAGTTAATTCACAAGCTTCAATATATACTTGATTAAAATATGTAGCATCATTTAATCCATCTTCACAGATTTCAAATTGAATCCAACCATTATTGCAACTACCTTTAGAGCCAGAGCCGCAACCCCAAGGTTTATAATTCCAAGGCATTGTTTGAATAGTAGTAACAGTTCCATCAGCAAGTTTACCTATCCAAGCATTAAGACCAGCATTCATATAAATATGATTCCAATCATTATTATATAAATTTTTACCAATTTTAGTCATAAGAGTAGTATAATTAGGGTCATTTTCACTAGGCTAAACATATCGTTTTAAAGTAGGGTTATTTACTCCTGTGCTATGCCATAATATACCTTTAATAGCCATTTGATTTGTCTACTAATAACAAGTAGAATTTGTTTGCATACAAACTAGTGGAGGATTATTTTTACTATATTTCATATTACTACTACCTCCTTTATTATTAAATTGTTGAAAATATTTTTCAGCATATGAAACACGTTCATTTATAGCTTCTCTACTCTAATCATCTGGTTTTTCAAATTTAATCATAAAAAATTCTGTTGCATCAGCAACAGAAGTAGCATTTTTTATTTTTGTATATAAACCTTCACTCTATAAATGAGCGTATAACTAATCTAACTAACAACCTAAATCTGCAATAGATTTTCCTCGTGATTTACATAAATTATATAAATCTGCTTTTAAAGTATGCCAGGTCCACTGGACAAGACCATAACCTGCACTATCATTTATAAAATTAGTATAAGTGCCATTATCAACGCGCCTGGTATACTCTATATCTGACAAGCCTAAACTAATTTCATAGTCATCTTGTAGATTATTAGTTTTAAAATGAGATTCTATATATATATTGCCCATCATACCGGCAATACCTTGTGGACTAAAACCTTTATTTTTAAAATAAGTCCATACTTGTTCTTCTACACTCATTTTATAAATTCTCCGCTATTTCTGCAATTTCACTACGATGAATTTGAATTAATTCTACTTCACCATAAATTTTTTTACCTCTAAATACTTTTGATACTCGACGCATACCATTATTAGCTCCAGCAAAAGCTATATCATCAACCTATGTTTTTAAATCGCCATCAATGATGCAAATGCTATCTGCGCCAATACGTTGTAATGCTAGTTTCATTAATGTAATATCTAAGTTCTAAGCTTCTGCAATATATATACCAGCATTCATACCATTAGTATCAAAACCGCGAATATCACTCATGGGTAATAAAACTAATTTTTCATCGTTAATTAAACGTTCTACTTCATCACGACCACCAATTTTACTAATTAATAGATTGCCAATCTAGCTATCTAATAATTTTTCATAACGACTACCTGGATAAAAACCTAATTTAGCCGCATTTCTGGCCGCAACAGTATTACAAAAAATTATAATTTTACTTATTTTATTACGTTCTAATTGATTAAACAAAAAGCCAAAGGACAAGATACTTTTACCTGAACCAGGTCGTCCTTTGACTAATGTTATTTTATTATGAGTAAAGCTATCTGCTAATAACTACTACTATATATCAATAGGTTTTATTCTACCAAAATGTTTAGATTCAAATGCATCAAAACTAATATTACGGTAATTTTCACCAGTCCAAACTAATTTATCAATTACTTCTTTCTCTTTGTTCCTAATAACAATATACTAATTTATCTAAGCATTTAATATATTATTAGTAGGATTAGAATAAAACTATTCCATTTCTTTATCTGTCATAACAATATCTAAATATCCAGAATAATCATCATCAAAATCCTCACCAACAGATTTAATTATTCCATCACCAAAAAATAAATTAGCAATTCGTTTTAAACATAAATCATTAGTAAAGAAAATTACTTCATCTGGATGTACAGTATTATCATAATCAATAGCAGTTGCAAGAATCTTCATATCATTATTAATAGTTAAATCTTTTTCAATAATAGGAGTTAACATAGATTGTTTAAAAATATGAATATCATATTCTCCACTATGCTCATCCAGTAGATGAAGAAGTTTACGCGCGGCATATTTAATGTCGGCATCTCTAGTAGTAGAAGTTTTTATATTTTCTAATTCTTCTAATGTAATAGAAGAAATAGCTAATTTTTCTTCTTTTTCAAATAAATCATTTACTCTTAAAAGTAAAGAGCTTGTATCATAGAAACTATAATCAATCATTCAATGTTTTCCTCCTCTTCATACTCGTCTTCTGGAATTTGAAACCCTATTGCCTAGATATGTTCTTTAGGCAATTTTAATTCATCAATTTTAATTTGAATTTTGCTTTGTTTATAAATTAACATAGCTTTTAAAGTTTCTAATCCCTAACAGGCTAGCACAGAGAGTTGTTCTAGTATTGGTATTATTAAAATATAAAATAGTAATCCTAATAATATATATTGGAGAATAGTAACCACTCCCTCTCTTATATATTATATAGGTTTTTAAATAAGTAAATTATTTATTATTGGCCCTTAATTCCTAATAAACCTATTCTTTACCATTTATATATTCTTTTAATGAAAGTTGAGTTTCTTCAATCATAATATTAATATAGTTAATATTTTCAGTGGCATTTTTAATTTCTTTTTTTAAACGTTTTGCTTCATAAGATTTTTCATTATATTGTTTACTATGTGCCATTGTAGCTTGGAGATGCTTGAGAGCCATTAGCGCAGGCTTTAAATCATAATCTCTCTTTTGGCGTAAAATATCTATTAAAGCACGTTGAGTAGCAATATAAGTACCAGTAAGTTCAGTTTTAAAATCTAAATCATTCTCGTGGCACTTAGCCATACCATATCCTTCAAGACGGATATTATTAACTGTATCTTGAATAGTACATTGAGCGATACCTGTGTCGGCATCCCAATTTTGAATAATCATTTAAATCTCCTTAAAAATATTATTTATATATAAATATTATATAATAAAAATCATAAAAAGTCAAATAAGCGAGGGCATAAACCCTCGCTTGTTTATAGTGGTTGAATTAAACCAGCTAAAGATAATATTCCGTGAATACAGCCTAACATTGCTATAAACATTATCATCCAACCAATTTGCTATAGTGCAGCTAAAAATTTATTATTATGAGTTTTGCGAATAAGTGGTTGTTCATACATTAAAATACCTGTAAGCATCATAATAAACCATAAAGCGACGTAATATAATGTCATAGGACATTCCACTTCCTTTCTTTAATATATATGGAATTTCTATTAATTATATTGTCTTTTTTTGACAGCTTTAAATTATTTGACAAGAATTGGTGGAAAAAATTGCCAATGCGCGAATTTTTTGGCAACTCGGGGCAAGAGGGCTAGAATGGCCAATCTCTTAACCATAATAGCCCCCGTCAGGCGGGTCGCGATGATATGTTTTACATTCACCATGAAAATCTGTATCACCACAATTATAAGAATCATATACACATTTATTACATCGTGGGATATATTTTTTATAAAGTGGGCAATCGTCAAAAAGATAAGAGTCATCACAAGAATAAAAACAATTACAAATTTTACAATTATTTTTTGTTCTGTCAATCATTGATTTAAAAAATTGACAATTTCCTAAATCTAATCTTTTACAGCCTTCAATGCGTTTAGCGCAAATAAAACAACGAGATTTTTGCAATTTTTTAATACATTCATCAAATGAAATTGTATAAATAAAATCTGCAACTTTCATATCTGCTCTATGCACTCCTGTACTTTATCTTTCATATCTTCAATAACTTGGTCCAGAGAAACAGGCTTATTATTATGTGCATCGAGACAAGCACAATACATAAAAGGAATATCATTATAAAATTTCTGCTTTGAATGAGTATGTGCGTGGATATTAAGAGTCATCTGTTTAAGACTTTCTTTTTCAAGGTTGCCAGTATAAGTAGGAAAATGGCTAAGATAGAAATGATATTTCTTATAATCGAGATAAATAGCATTTTGCATTTCTACTACATTATGACAATCTCGATATGCATTCCATCTAGTATCGCTATTGTGGTTACCACGAACAAGATGAAGATTACCATTTAAAGACTGAATAAGTTTAAGTCCTACATAAAGACTATCGCTGCCACCAAGAAGTAAATCCCCAAGGACATACACATCATCATCAGGAGTTACAATTTCATTAAAATTTTTAATAAGCATCATATTCATTTCTTCAACTGTATTAAAACCGCGCGCTTTATAAATAAACTCACGATTATGGTAGAAATGAAAATCTCCAGTTACATAAATCATAGTATCACTTTCCTTTTTTCCAATAATTAGGCCAATATATTTTAGTAAGACTTTTACTAATATACATACCAATAAAAATACCTATAATAAGACAAATAATATTACTCAGCCACATAAATTATCGCCTCATACTTATAAGGGTCATTCTTAGGGTCTGTCATTTGATAATTCATACGTCGAATTACACTTTTAGGGACGCGCGCACGACCTTTCCGATTTTCATTGCGCTCAAGACAAGTATTAAGACTAGTATTAAAAACAATAGGAATAACACTCATATCAGGAAATTCACCAGCGCGCAAACCAAGAGCAGTAAGAAGTTTATTGCGGCTAGCCCAGTTCAAATGAGTAGCATCAGCAATTACTGCGTCGGCTAAAGAATTAGAAAAAGCAGCTTTAATTTCGCGCACAAATTCATCATAAACTTCATCTTCTTTACTAAAATATTCTTTATCTTCTGGAACCATACAAAAACGAATGGCATCACGAGAAATATAAATAGAATATTGATGTTTATTTTTTAAAGTATTTTGTGCATAATAGCTCTTTCCAGAGCCAGGTATTCCACATAAAAGATATAAAATCATCCTTTTATCAACTCCATACTATTATTAATATAATCTAAACATTCTTGTAGTTCTTCTTTATAAGCTCCTTCTGAAAATGCTTCTTTAAATTCATAGACTTCTGCATCATTGCGGCATTCGATGCAATTAACTGTCATTTTGCACCAAGGGCAATATAATCTTTTTCTATGATGTTTACTATAGCGATGACTGATAGGGCGAGCTAAATCATATGCCTTATTGCCGCAATTCATACAATAAAAACTATGCAATTCAATACCATTAGTTTTACGCATTATATTTATTAAATAGCAAGTAAGATAAAGTTAACATACCTGCTGCCTTCCAAAAAGTAATAGTAGGAAAACCAAAAAGATAAGGCATAAGCCAATTCCAAAGAAGCATAGTAGGAGTACAAAGAAGAACAATAGTGAGTAAAGTTAATGCAATATATTTAAATATTTCAACAATTATATCCATTACTCTTATACCTCAAAAATTTTTTCATCCCAGGTATCAAGATTAAGCAGTACCGCCTGGTCAGTCCATACTGTGCCGCAATCAATGCAGCACTTATGTCCATTCGCATACCAATAAGCTCCACGCATTTCTTCTTCTCTTGGAAGAGGATAATCAATATGGAAAGCTCTACAAATTCTTACTTGCTCATCTACAAGCAAAGGGATAGGAGTATGCCCATGCACAATAACTTCATTTTCATTACCAAGCCAGCGGTCAGGACGCTGATAATGAGAACGGTCCCAAATAGCATCTGTTTCACAGAGATTATCTACATCATCACAACCAGCATGACAAAGATATACAGTCTGACCTTGCGTATTATGATAAGCACAAATAAAAGGAAGATTTTTCACTTTTTGAATAGTTTCATATCTTCCCTGCCGATTAGTATCAGCACAAAAAGCATTATAAGTAGTTTCACCACCATTATAATACCAGGTTTCCCATTCATAATCCCAACGAAACAAATCATCATCCCAAGTTTCAGGATTATAATTACCAATA
>JAEEGL015768847.1_pt1 | contig 40967 bp, 71 predicted proteins | sample 9134231 | NCBI WGS metagenome assembly JAEEGL01 (sample SAMN16246548, study PRJNA631951) | gut metagenome | biome: gut microbiome; feature: rumen; material: fiber-attached | host: Bos | place: Iran: Karaj | collected 2018-10
AAGCATAATCGCCCGAACGGACAGGGTGGGAGAAGTCAATAGACGGTATTGAATATCCCATAGGAAACTCAGCGGCAATAGGAGTAGCTACCTATCAAAATTTACGGAGTATAGAATATAAGGCCGCCTCCGATGAAGATTATGTTAAAATTATAAGGGTTTTGCTTACTGCTATCTTGCGGGTATCCCCTTGCGCTGTCTGCACAGAACCGCGCGAAGACATAGAGAGGAAGATAGCTACTTCGGAAGATTGCGAGGAATCTTTCTAGGCTCATGGGCGGAGTCGTCGGTCCATAACAAATAGTGAGCGAAGTTTTAAAGCGGTGTCCCCTTCGAACCGCAAAGATGATAGGTTCAGAAAGTAAGCCTTACTTCTGTTGCTAAAAACTTTCTCGTTTATCTAAGACGTAGAGGATTGGCAGATTAGAATTTCTCGAAATAGTTAGAAGAAATTCCGGTTTGATCCCATAGCAATTCACGTGAGAAACTGCTGGGCGCGACACGGCGATAAGTGCAAGTTAAGAATTTAGAAAAATTCTCCGCTTACGATTTGGGGTGCAAGAAATCGTCGGAAGTCTTAACCGAGAGAGGACGCTTGGAAGTTGAGTGGAACTTACCTAAGGTTTATAGGGCCTTATTAAAAACTATGCGGGCGCGGACGTTATACGGTGACTTAAGATAGTAGCCGGCAAATGCTATCTAGTTCAAAATGAACTTAAACTCTTTTTAGAAGTTTAGAGTTACTTAAATAAAACTTCTACCTTTTTAGAGCTTTGGGTTTATAGAAGCTCTTTTATATTGGGGAGTAACTCAGCAGGTAAGAGTTCGTGTCTTATAAACACGCGGTCGTGGGTTCGAGTCCCACCTTCCCTACCATTTATTGCAGGGTAGAGCAACGGCTGTTCACTTGGCTCATAACCAAGGGGTTGCGGGTTCGAATCCCGTCCCTGCGACCATTAGGCCCGTACAGCAAATATAAATATTTTAATATTCAAGTTAATGAAGATAAGTGGTATTTATAATTGGGTCTAGGACTTTTATGGCAGCGTATCCTAATTGGTAAGGAGCCTGACTTGAAATCAGGTGATGGTCGTAAGGCCACTGCGCGTTCGAGTCGTGCCGCTGTCGCCACGTGTCTCCGTAGCTCAGCAGGTAGAGCACAGCACTTTTAATGCCGTGGCCATGCGTTCAAGTCGCATCGGGGACACCACAAAAGAAAGAGAGGAAAGAAGTATGACTAATGAAATGAAGATTATTGCGCTTGAGGCCAGATATAATAAATTATATTGTAATGGCCGCAATATTAAATCGCCAGGTGTTATGCGCAAGATTGCGCGTAAGAAACGTAAGCTAGAATCTCAGCAGAACGCCGACTAATTATATAGCGGCGTAGCCAAGCGGTAAGGCATTGGAATTTGACTCCAACATCCGTAGGTTCGAATCCTACCGCCGCTGCCATAGAAAGATAATATATATGATAGAAAAAGATAGATTAATTTGTGAAATTAATAATTTTATACGGCGCCGGTTCAAAAAAGATTGTGATTGGATGAATGGAAATTGCCTATGGTTCGCGCAGATATTGCGTTGGAGATTTCCGGATGATTTAGATATTTATTATGAACCAGTTGACGGACATTTTTACGCTGGCGCGAAAGATGGAAGCTTTTTCTTTGATTGGGTGGGTGTTAATACAGATTTAGTAAATAAGCCTATTCTATTATGGGATATAGCAGATGAAGACCCAGTATGGTACTCGCGCCTTATGCGAGATTGTATGAAATAATTAAATATTAAGACGTATACAGCAAATATATTCTGTAGACAAAAGGATAAGTCAATTCTCTGTAAAAGAATTATATGTGGGTTCAAATCCCATCGGAATTTAATGCGTCTTGAGAAATTTTAAAGGCTCGAAATTTCGAGTCTTTTTTAGTACGAAAATTTTATACGGAAAATATCGCCCTCTTACTTATATATAGATAATTAAATCCCAAGCACAGGTTCTACCCTTTTGCTTGTTATTATATACCATAGGGTGGCTTTTTATAAGCTGCCCTAATTTTTTTAGGTATAAAGGAGATTTTATGGGAAGAGAAAGAATAGAAGGCGGGGAGTTTTCGGTTGGCGGAGGATACGTATTCTATAAAAGATTAATAGGAGATTCTTGGACAACGCGTTTTTTAGGCATTGACGTTTCTGTGCCTGCATTAGAAAGTTTAACTGCACAGCAAAAAGAATATGATAATCATACTTGGAAAATGGTGGCAAAATAGTTAGAATTAACTGGATATGCAGAATAGGAAAAAGAAAGACGTTTTTTAAGTGTTCTCGGAAACAATAATTTTAATTAGCAAATTAATTATAAAGATTATCCAGCGTATATAGAAGCTATTAATTAGTTAATTGGTTTAAAAAAATATAAAGATTATTTAAAAGAAGTAAAGGCGCAAGCCGAAGATACTTCAAATCGAAGAGCTGCAGGTGGTTTTAGATATTTTGAATCTAGGCTTGCTACTGCAATTAATTAGGGAATTAAAGAATCAATGTCTAATTTAACTCCAGACGCATTAATGTCTATGACGTCTGAACAAATCAAAGGATATGTAGAAAATAGCATTAGCGAAAGTATAGATCGTGCTATGGAAAAAATTGGTAATTCTAAACCAGCGTATATATCTAAACAAGTAAAAATATGGAAAGAAATAAGTGACGGTTTTAAAAAATTAAATTCAACAAATAAAAATTTTTTTACTTAGAACGTAATGGATATGTATAATCTAAATAATATTGCTCCTCAAATCACGGATTGGCTTGAGAATAATTTTTAGAACCCAAGAAGGAAATCTGACTTATTTTGGGGATTAGGAAAACAAATAAAATCTGCCATAAATGTTGAGGAGCCTAACGCACCTAGAATTGAAGGTAAACTATCTGAATTTATTCCTATGCTTATTAATATTAATAAAGGCGCGGCCGGTGCTGTTTTTGCTTCAGACCGTTTTAAAACAGATAGCGTAGAATTATTTAAATTTACTGCTAGTGTTAATGTGGATGACTTAATGGAATAGGCTACATATTTAGACCCTGGAGAGACAAGTAATAAAGAAATAGTTAAAAGATTTGATAAATTTACTAGAGAAGTTTTAGATAAAATTGATGAAGGGTTTGTTGTTTATGATTCTTCTAAAATGTATAGGCTTAGTGGGTCTTTTAGTGGAAGAGGTTTTCATGGCACTTCTGGAAACTTAGAAAATTTAGGCGCGGCTATGGCGCAATTTGGAGGAAACGGTTAGTTAAATACTACAATTGCACACGTTTTATATTAGACTATGAAAGGTGCAGTTTTAGATGGCGCGAGAGATACTTTAATAGAATAGGTTAAAAAAGAAATTATTAGTTGTATTACAACGGCTTTTTTTGATGATATTTCGTTTTAGGGTGTAAATTCCGTAAATGATAATGTTATTCATATGTTAACTTTAGACGCAATTCGAGTTCCTTTATCATTTTATTGTTTAGCATTATCTCAAGCTATAGGGATGGCAGTTGATGATAGTAGTCTATTAAAAGATTATATATCAATAAGTATTAGTGTGCCTAAGAAAATTTTATACGAAGATAAAATTAATGAAGAAACAGTACCGGGAAAATTTCCAGGAAGAATTTATACCGCTTGGAACAACTAGTCTTAGGCGGCGATTAATGGTAGTCATTTCCATATTAATTTTCTTAGAAATTTTGAAGATATAATTGGTAAATTAATTAAAGGATAGTTCTAAATTTTGACTTTTCTCTAAATTTATGCTATAATATATATAGAAATAATATAAAAGGAGAAATTTATTTATGGAAAATACTGAAATTCGGATTGATATACCAGTAGATGTTTCTGAAAAAGTTGAAGTTTTATTCGGTCGTTATAATGGATATATGTCAATTCTTGAATATCTCGCGCGGGTTGGCTCTTTAGATGAAACTAATAAGTTTTTTGATAAGAAATGGGATGAAGCAGTTCAAATTTATATTGAGCTTGAAGCAGCTAAGGCCGCGGCGGATAAAGAATTTCATCCAAATGGAGAATATAGCAATTATAGATTTGATTTTATTAACCATCAAATGGTGTATACAAAATGATTTTAGGATATAATGATTTTTTAGTTAGGTCATATGCTAATTTAGACTCTGAAGTAAATTGTAGAAATATTACTTTTTAGGTAACAGATGATTGTTGTCTTAAATGTTCTTATTGCTATTAGATAAATAAACATCATCATATGATGTCTAAAGAAGTTGCAAGAAAAGGAATAGATTTATTATTTAAATTATATGATGAAAATAAAGAAGGAGCTTATATAAATCATCATACTCATGGAATAATACTCGATTTAATTGGCGGTGAGCCATTTATGAATGTGGAAGTAATGGATTTTATTGTTGATTATTTTATTCAATAGTGTGTTGAACGCAAACATGAATGGTTAACTAATTTTAGAGTAAGTATTAGTTCCAATGGAATTTTATATTTTAATGAAAATGTTTAGAACTTTATTAAAAAATATGAAAATCTTATTTCTCTTGGTATAACAGTTGATGGGCCTAAAGAAATACATGATTCTTGTCGAGTAGATTATGATGGCAACGGTAGTTTTGAACGTGCTATTGCTGCTGCAGATGATTGGTATGCTAGAGGGCATGAGGACGTAATGACAAAAATTACTATTGCTCCTGAAAATTTAGGATAGTTAAATACTATATTTGATTTCTTTATTAAACGAGGATACAAGTATATTTTTGCTAATCCTATTTATGAACAAAAATGGACTTTAGAATAGGGAAAAGAATATTATAAATAGCTAATAATTTTAGCAGACAGGTTGTTAAAAGAAAAAGAAGTTTATTCCACTTTATTTGAAGAAAGAAATTTTGGTCCATTATTATCAAGTGAAAATAATAATTGGTGCGGCGGAGTAGGCGCTATGCTAGCTTTTGATTATAATGGTCTAGCTTTTCCATGTTTAAGATATATGGAAAGTTCTTTAGGTTCAGATAAAGAACCTATTATAGTTGGTTCAGTAGATGGTATATATAATACTCCAGAAACATAGAAACTATATACTGATTTATGTGCTGTGACTCGTCGTTCATAGTCTACAGATGAATGCTGGAATTGTTAGATAGCTAGCGGATGCGCGTGGTGCAGTGCTTGGAATTATTAGTCACTTGGCAGTTTTAATAAAAGAAGCACTAATATTTGTTGGATGCATAGAGCGCGTGCTCTTGCAAATGTATATTATTGGAATAATCGCTATATTAAAGAAAAGAAAGAAAAGATATTTCCGCTTTATTTAAGTCGTGATATTGCAACTTCACTTATTAGTGATGAAGAATATGATGATTTAATTAGATTAACGGTGAGGTAAATATGGCTTTAACTTAGGGTAGTAGTATTACTGCAGCAGATATAAATTAGCTGAAAGCTGATATTAAAGCAGAAGTAAAACGTAGGATATATTATAATAATATATCTAGCTATGGTGGAAGTAGTTATGATTATACAACAGCTCCTGCCGCGGGAGGAACTATAAATTTAGAACATTAGACCAAGTTAGCTTAGTAGATGCGTGCTGTAAATACTAGTTCTATTACAGTTGCCTCTTAGGGAAATACTGCTACAGCATTAAGCTCATAGAGAACTTTAGTAACCAATTGGAAAGGTTATGCAATTAATAGTTCTACTACTGGTTGCGGAAGTGCTTGTACAGGATTATGCAGTACAAATTGTGGTAATAGTTGTAGTAGTTGTACTGGTAGCTGTGTTAGTGGATGTGGAGATGGATGTACTAATTGTACTGGTACTTGTAGTTTAGAGTGTCAGGAAGATGGATGCACCGGTACGTGTAATGGATGCAGTGGTTGTAGTGCTTCTTGCAAAAATGATTGTACAAGTGGATGTAAAGGTGGATGTAAAGGCGGTTGTCAAGGTACTTGTTCAGAAGCTTGTCAGGAAGATGGATGTACTGGTACTTGTAATGGATGCACCGGATGCAGTGCTGCTTGTAAAAAAGATTGCACAGGTGAGTGTAAAAATACTTGTAAAGGTGGTTGCAAAGGTACTTGTTCAGAAGTTTGCGAAGAAGACGGATGTACTGGTACTTGTAATGGATGTACTGGATGTAGTGCTTCTTGCAAAAAAGATTGTACAAGTGGATGTAAAGGTGGATGTAAGACTACTTGTACAGGTGGATGTACTAACTGTACTAATTGTACTGGTACTTGTAGTTTAGAATGTCAAGAAGATGGATGTACCGGTACATGTAATGGATGCAGTGGATGTAGTGCAGCCTGTAAAAGAGATTGTACTGGGGCATGTACTAGAAGCTGCTAGGGTACTTGTTCTAAAGATTGCGCGCCGAGTTGCGCTTCTGGCGCAGGTTTTGACTTATAATATAAAACGGCGTTTAAATAAGGAGATAAAATATGAATCTTGTAGAATTAATTATATATAATAGTTTTTCTTCATTAACAGTACCACAAGATAGTGAAGTTTTACAAGAAAGACTTATAGAATATAAAGACTAGTTTAAATATCCAATAGGAATAGTTACTGAACAAATTCTTTCAATTATGAAAGATAAATATATTAAAAAAGAAGTTTCTTTTAATAATATGCAGAATTTTTTAAATTAGATAGACCCAATTCTTTATAAGTAGCTTTATAATTCAAATGAACAAGCAATTATAACTGGTTTTCATTTAATTTGGTGTCTTTCTTTTCCTCCTTCAATGGAAGCTCAATTAATTACTTATTTTGAAAATTTAATTAATTTATCTTCTTCAAAGGAAGAAATAATTTATTGTTTAGAGGAAATAAAATATAGATTGCTTAGTTATTATGTCGTTCATGGTATAAATTAGCAGAGAATTAATGAATTAATTGAAGAATTAGAACCAATCGAAGAACGGCATAATAGTATGGAAATTTTTGGATTAAAAGAAAATGTTGGAAATTAATAAATTTAAAATATTAGGTCTTTTAATAGATAATCAAATTCCTTCTTCTGAATTATTTAAAAAATATTTAGAAGAAGAAGAAATAACTTATTTAATTTTGCCTCTAATTAAACTTTTATCTACAATAGAAATAAAAAATAATAATTTATATTCTTTCGTTGAACAAATATATGATAATTATAATATAGCATTATAGGAATTAGGTTATATAGAATAGGTTCCTAAAAAAGTTATAATTATATATTTAACTTTTTTTATTAGTCGGTATTCTTTTGAGAATATAGATTTTTTAATAGAAAAATATAATGAAATAAAAGAATATAATCCTATTTCATAGTATGAAAGATATATTTTTTATTAGATAAAGATTAATATTCTTTATATCTATAATTTAAAAGAAGAATATAATTCTTTTATTATGCCGTTAATTGAAGAAATAAATGAATTATATGAAACTTTAGATAAGCCTTTTATTTTTTGACTTTTTATAAAATTTATGTTATAATATATATAGAAAGATAAAAAGGAGATAAAATAACTTAATATGTCTGATTCAAAAGGTTTCTATTACTACTATGACAATCCTACACAAGTAAAATATTTTTACGATGGTAGTTATCATGGCGCGATTGCTTTTCGTGATGTACTTATTGATGGGCGCACTGGTGAAGTTTATGAGCTTAATGAGCTTTTGAAGCGCATTTGTGAAACTTATCAAGTTGAGGTTGATTTTGCGCTCATTGAATATGATTGGTATGATTTGGACGAGGTAATTATTTATGGAAAAGCATCCAATTAAGCAGTATAAATGCGAAAAGTGTGGCGAACTATTGGACCGGCGTGGAGAAGAAGTACTTGAGTATAGTAAGCGCGCAATTCTACATTTTATTGAATGCCAGAAATGCGGGCATATGACATTAGTTAGGAAAGAGAAAATTTAATATAGAGCGGCTTTAGTGCCGCGTAGGGGAGTAGTGTAATGGCAACACGGGAGACTCTAAATCTCCAGCTTCTGAGGCGAAAGATCAGGGTTCGAGTCCCTGCTCCCCCGCCATAGGGGATTAAGAGCTTAGGTAATAACCTAGGCTCTTTTTATTTTGACTTTTTTTAAATTTTATGATATAATATAAATAGAAAAATAAAGGAGTACAAATATGCCTGCTAAGTATAATGAAGATGAAGAAGCTCTGGATTATGAACTCCAGCAAATTATTATCTCTAAAGCTATCGAAAGCGATAGGCCGCTTTGGATTCAGAAAATGGTTGACGGTATGCAACTTATTCGTCAAGCGTGCGCTGAGAATAATAAATGGGCAGATTGCGCGAATTGTCCGTTCGACGAGCTCTGTACTTCTATTAATGATGACTATTGGGACCATAAGTGGCATGATATGACAGATACAATGAGAATTGTATTAAAGGAGCAAGGATACGATGTTTAAGACTTATTTCTGCGTTGCCGATGCACATTCATTCTATACAGAAATGCGGCGCGCGCTCTCTGAGCAAGGCTACGACGAAAATAATCCATCGCATATCTTCGTTAGTCTTGGAGATTTATTTGATAGAGGGTCGGAATCTAAGGAATGCTTGGAGTTTGTTAATTCTATTCCTAATGAGCGGAAAATCCTTATTCGTGGCAACCATGAGATACTTATGCGCCAAATGATATTTGGTAGTAATTGGCCGCGCAGTATTGACAAGCATAATGGCACATGGCAGACCGCGCGAGATATTACAGGCGCAGATATTGTAGAAGTGATTCCAAAAATGCGGAAAAACGCAAAATGGTGGAAGTATTATAACGATACAGTATATTATAAAGTTATCGGGGACTATATCCTTACTCATGCTTGGGTTCCTTATAAAAATACTTATGTAAAAGATAATAACGGGAAAACGGTTGCTGTGCCAGAAGTTATTCCTATTAGCGAGTGGAAAACAATAGATGACGCTATGTGGGATAATTATTATACTTGGACGAATGGTATGGAGTTTTGGTCTAAGGGCGCGCGTATTAATGGGAAAATGATAATTTGCGGGCATTGGAATACGAGCTGGGCATGGAAGAATATTCGGCATAAATGCGAGAATCTTTATGACGGGGATGCTATTCACGATAGCTTTATTGATGATGGTATTATCGCGCTGGATGCGTGTACAGTTGTAAGTAAGAAGGTAAATTGTTTTAAGTTTACAGTAGAGGAATAAGTTATGAAACCTATTTTTGATGGATTTTTTGATGGATTAGAATTAGCTTTTAGTATATTTTGCGGGATTTGTATTTTTGCAATTATAATTAGCTTGTTTAGTTGTTAAAGGAGTAATATAATGGAAAGAGAATTAAAAATTAATCGAATTGCAGAAGTAATTTTAAATGAACTTTATTGCGCGGAGTGTGAAAGTTGCACTTATGATAGTAAAATAACACATGACTGTACAGATTGCAACCATCAATATTGTGATTGGCTTGTATCTAATGAATATGCGCACTATGTAGCAGAACTAATTCTTAAAGCTTTAGAAAAGGAGTAATTTATGTTAAATTCTAAGGGCGAAAGAGAACTCGCTTATGTAGTTCTTATTGATGAAATTATGCCTATTGAAGGGTATGACCGAGTAGAGCTCGCGCGCGTTGGTGGATGGTGGTGTATTGTACAGAAGGGGCAGTTTAAAGTTGGTGACCCAGCTATCTATTTTGAAGTAGATAGTAAGGTTCCTTCTGACCGTGAGTGCTTTGCTTTCCTCGCAAAGCGCAAGTATAAGGTTAAGACTCTTCGTATGTGTGGAGTTATTTCTCAGGGCTTGCTTATGCATCCATCTGATTTTGGTTGGACTATTAAAGAAGATAATGATGGGACACCAGTAATTGAAACCTATATTTCTGGGAAGGATTATAAACTACATCGACCAGATGATGAATCTCGTTTTCTTACTAAGGAATTGGGTGTAACCCATATTGAAGACGAGGAAAATAAGCCCGCGCAAAAAGTAGATAAGTATAAAGTAATGGCCCAGCGTCGGCCTAATATCTTTAAGCAAAAGTGGGCGCGCTGGATGATGCGGCGCGAATGGGGTCGTAAGATTATGTATTTCTTCTTTGGACAAAAGAAGAAGAAATCTTCTGAGACTGCATTTCCTACTAAGTTTCCTTATGTACATAAAAGCGATGAGGAACGAATTGAGAATATGCCATTCCTTCTTAAGGATAAACAGCCATGGATTAAAACGCAGAAGATTGACGGTACAAGTAGTACGTATATTCTCGCACGTGGGCGTTTTGGAAAACTTGAAAAGTATGTGTGTTCAAGAAACGTGCGTCAGTTAACTCCTTCTCAAAAGACTTATCATAAAGATATTGAAGAGAATATATATTGGATGATGGCAGAAAAGTATCATATCTTTGATTTTCTTGAGAAATATCTTTATGAGAATAAACTTGATTATGTTTGTCTCCAGGGCGAAACAGCAGGGCCTTCTTTACAAGGAAACCCTCATAAGTTTAAAGAGATTTGTTTCTTTGGATATAATTTTATTCGCTCTGATAGCGGCCGTATGAATAGTATTGAAGCCGCGCAAATTTGTCAGAGTGCGGGAATCCCCTGGGTTCCTATTGCGGATAGTAATTATATTCTTCCTGATGATATGGAAACTCTTAAGCTTGATGCGGACGGGCCTTGTATTGTTGGAGAGGGTATGCGTGAAGGATGGGTTTGTAGAAGCTATGACGGAAAATTATCTTTTAAGAATGTAAGTAGAGAATATCTTTTAAAGTATCACCAATAATAATATATTCTATTATCTATTTTCTTACTTATAATTTAGGAAACTTATAGGAGGTAAATAGATATGGAAGAAAATGTAAACGCTGGTCCTTCCGCCGCGGAAATTTTTGCAGATTATTTTAAGAAGTCTCAGTCTGTTATTGGCACTTTAAATCCTAATATTTTTTGGCAACTGTATGGTGAAGCAAATCCACCAGCAGACGATTCCGGAGAAGAAACACCAGTATTAGATCCTAACCCAAAATAAAAATTATTTCTTTAGACCCGTCAAAAACGGGTCTTTATTTTTTGACTTTTTTTAAAATTTATGATATAATATATATAGAAAAAATAGGAAAGGAATATATTAATATGACTAACTTTGATATGGCTTGGAATTATATTCGTTTTGGTGAGTCTGGTGATTGGATTTTTAATGATGAAAATGGCCGAATGACTGTTAGGGTTACAAAGAATATTGATACTCTCTTTCCTACCTGTAAATGTTATGAAAATGATAAGTTTGTTTGCGAACTTGATGGGCGCGAAGCTATTGATTGGGTTTTGAGTTAAGAAAGGAGAATAAATAATATGAGTATGTATGTTGATTTTCTGATTAAAGTTGGGGATAAGTTTATCCATATCGCAGATTACTCTCGTAATTCTCAAATTTATAAAATTACTACCGATTGTTTGCCCTATGAAAAGGTGCGGGCGCTTAATATCCATGATTTGGAAAGATTTGCTAGTATTGCTCGTGATGCGGCGAGCGAATGTAAAGAACAAATTGAAAAGATTAATATAATGATAAAGAATATTAGCGGCTTTAATAATAGTGTTGAGGATAAACTTCAAGCTATTGCTAAATATGAAGGAGATAAGCGAGATTGGGAAGAAGATTTAGATGAAATTAATTTTGCTATTAACTTCTTTATGTTTCTTGAGGGATTGATTGAGAGTGTAACTTATGGAAAAGACAGCGAAGATATTAATTCAAACAAATATCTTTATGCTGGAATTGAAGTTGGAGAACCAGTTGAGGTAGAGGAATGATGGATTATGATAAGCTTGTCGAGGCGTTGCTATCAGCTTCGACAGTATCAACTGCATGGGAAAAGCTAATGCTTGATGCCGCCGCCGCAATCAAGGGTTTGCAAGCAGAGGTAGAGCGGCTAAAAGACAGCAACGATGAACTTCGAGAGGCGCAAACTTATATTGATCATTACGGCGACAAATGGATGACAAGCGCGAAGGATGTTCCGACAGCCGCGTACGAACACGGGTACGCTGATGGGCGGGACGAAGCGATGGCGAAGATGGATGGACGGGCTGAAAGCATTTCTAAGTTCGCAGATGGAGAATGGTGGAAGGAGGCGCGGAAATGACAAAGCATGAAGCTATCGTGGTAAGCGCATATACAGGGTTTCTTATGTGTGACTTCGGTGATGTACACGAGTATGTCGAGAAGAAGTTGGGCCGTCCAATTTGGACACACGAATTTGCGCTTGACCTTGTACAGAAAGAAATCCATGAAAAGGTGAAACCGGATTTTTTAAAGATTTGTGCGGAGGTTCAAGAATGAAAGTAAGAATCACAATATTGATGGAGAATGATAAACCATTGCCGCCTGGTGAGAAAAAACCAATGGAGGAGCTAGTTGTGAAAGCTTGGCAAGTTATATTTGATATGATGACCATTACGGGGAAATCCAATGAAAGGGCAACTGTTGAAAGTGCAGAGCTTATTGAGGAGGTTCAGGAATGACTATTAAGATTACATACAATAGCGGAGATTCGTATATAATAACCATTCCGAATGAATCCTATGCGGATAACATCGCTTGTATTCTTGACAGCATCCATACGGATTGTAAGCGGGAGGCGCAGGAATGAGTGAGTGCGTTGTGCGAATGGAGACGCCGAAAAGTTGTTATAATTGTGATTTGCGGTATGAATGTAATGCCTTTTATGCTCCGGGAAAGCCCAAACCGTTTATGAAAGGATGCCGGATAATCTGTGCGCTCCCCGAAGGGCATGGGCGGCTGGTGGATAAGGATGAAATGCTAAAGAAAATCGAGAACTATCACAGATACATGACCATTGGAAGGGAATCTGACCCACGTTGCATCATCGAAGATTCTCTCATCATTGTCCCGTCAGAAAGGAGCAAGTGATGGAAATAGATCAATTTTTACACGATCTTAGCAGTGTCGGAAATATTCTCATAGTAGCAGGTATTCCGATCTCCACGGTATTTCTTATACTGTGGTTCTTAACATCATGGTTGCCTACGCTTTGGATAAGCGGGGTTTTCGCCGTGCTTGTAATTATCGGCATCTATATGAAAATCTGGTCTATATCTGTTTGGATATGACGAAAGGAGCAAAACATGATATGGTTCGTGGTTGGCCTAATGGTTGGTCTTGTGATAGGAGTATTTATGAGTAGGGCAAAGGAGGATGAAAATCAATGAAAAGTGCGGTTCGCGCTGAATATGAAAAACGTAAGGATTTATTTGTTCCTTATTTAAATTGGAAATATCCTTCTTGCTGGTGGAAGAATATTCGTTGGTTCTTTCGTTCTTTTAAATTCGCTTTTCAGAGGGCGCGCAGAGGATATAGTAGTTATGATGTAATGGATTTAAATGATTATTTTGTTGGTGCTTTAGCTTGCGCGCTTGAAGATTTTGCTGAGAAAAATATTGGAGTGCCGCAAGAATATATAGATGCGGCCAATGGAAATAGTGACAAGGCTTTTGAAAATTGGAATGAAGATATAAAGCGCGCGAGTCTATTACTTTTTCAATCACTTGAAAGCTTAGAAGAATTTAACTACGATGTACCTAAATGTCCTGAAGTTCTAACCTTTAAAAATGAAAAGGTAGAATTTATTGGCGGAACAGAAGAAGAAAGACAAAATTGGCTTACTGAAACTAATGAAATAGCTAAAGCGCGCATTGAATGTAGGAAAAAAGCTTTTGAATGGTTAGATAAATATTGGGAAGATTTATGGATATAAATAAAAAAGTAATGGAGCGAGTAAGAGAACACTATAAAAAAATGCTTGATATTTATGATGATAGACTTATCGGTGTTTTTCTTATTGGTTCTCAAAATTATAAACTAGATATTGAAAGTTCTGATGTAGATACTATTGCAGTAATAATACCTTCTATTTCTGAAATTACTTTTCTTAGCTCTCCAACTAGTATTACTAAAATATTGGAAAATGGAGAACATATTGTAGTTAAAGATTTACGTTTAGTACAATACGAGCTTCATAAAGGTAGCCCTAATATGTTGGAGATACTTTTTACGGACTATTATGTTTTAAATCCTACTTGGTGGGAATTTAGTAAACTTATTGCTTACAAAGAAAATATTGCAAAGATTTCTCCTAATGGAGTTGCTAATGCATGGATAGGTATTGCGCGCCAACGTATTAAAAAATATCGAGAAAATGAAGAGAATTTTAATATGAAAGATGCAATTACTATTCTGCGCGCAGCTGAATTTATTAAGTTATACTATTATGGTAGCGCAACTTATAAAGAAGCAATAGTACCTAGTTATGCAGGCGCGCTCCGTGCCGCTCGGCGCAATCATAGCGATGTAAAGTTACTATTTTATAATGTTGATTTAGCTATTGAAACAATAGAGAATTTTGATAATAGCAAAATAAAAGAAATAAGTTTTGATGCTAGTAATATTCTTGCTAATATAACTTTAGAAATAGTAAAAAGGTCAGTTAAAAGGCAGGTATAAAATGAAAATAAAAGTTTATTTTTGCAAGAAATGCGGCTATGCGCATAGAATAGAGAAGCCTCTGAATCTTTGCCCTAAATGTCATTATTTTATGAGCGAACAGGAATGGGAAGAAGAAGATTATATAAATTACTGTAATAAGAATTACCCGAGATTTACAGAGTAAATTTGCAATTTTTTAAAATTTATGATATAATATATATAGAGAAAGTAAGAAAGGAATAAATAATATGCTTCAGATTTTTATTGCTAATGTTAAGTTTTCTGACAATTGTTCTGATGAAACTATTATCCACACTATCGTGGTCCAAGCTAGGAGTTATGGTGAAGCAGTAGTAGCCATTGAAAAAGCATATGGTAAAGATATTGAAGGTATAGATTGCATCACCGGAGTAGGAGAAGGTAGTGTCATTTGTCTTGGTGTTCGTAATGATAAAGTAGATGCTGCTGTTGAAGTAATCTGTGAGAATAATTGCTATTAAGGAGAACTAAAATGACTATTTATATCGTTGAAAATTATTATTATGAACCTACTTACAGGGCTCATAAAACTTTTGAAGGTGCGCGGCTTGGTCTTTTGGAAGAGTATACAAAGAACTGTTTGCCGAAGATGATTGAAGCTATTAAAGAAGGCGAAAGTGTTGCCGAAACCGCGGATAATATTCAAACTGATCTTGAGAATATTCTCACGCATGATTATGTTGAAGACTTCGCTGTTATCCATGAATGTGAATTAGAGGAGTAATTATGGTAGCTAAAACCTTTCAGAATCTGCCGCAGGTAGGTGAACCGTTTGAGAGCGGCGGCAAGATGTATGTAAATGTTCAGTCTAAAAATGGTAATCTGCGGCGAGTGCGCTGGTATGAAGTAGATGAGTATATGAAGATGTATCCTGATACGAATCGTGCGGATATTGATGAATATTATAAGTCGATGAAATATACTATCTGCGGCGCAGGCGGATTTGTTTGGGTTTTGGAAGGCGATTTAGCGAGTTATCTTGATATTCTTCAGATGAATTCTAATACTCGTTATCATACTCATTTCGGTTGGTATGTAAGAAGCGATGTAGAAGATTATGTGCTGGATGCGCTTAAAGAGTTCTGTGTGCCGCATAAGCTTTATTGGGATGAAGTAGCGGTTGATGAAAATGCGTTGAAAGAAAAGGCGATTGTGCAGCGGTATGTTACAAAACTTTGCGGCGGGCGCCCTGCAATCGAGAAAGGTATTTGATTATGTTCATTATGCTTTGTGGAATTAGCGGAAGTGGAAAAAGTACTTGGGCGTATCATTGGGCTACTTCTGAACCTCGTCCTAATAAAGTAAATATTATTTCTTCTGATGCTATTCGCAAAGAACTTTATGGCGATGCATCTATTCAGCGTAATCACGCGAAGGTCTTCTCTCTTATGCTTGAACGCACTAAGCGCGCGCTTGATAAGAAAGAAACTGTAATTTATGACGCTACTAATTTGAATGAGAAGCGTCGTATCGCTTTGCTCAACGAGCTTAAAGATTATGAATGTCCTAAGATTTGCGCCGTCTTTATTACTGACCCCGCACTCTGCGCAGACCGTCAAGAATATCGTGAGCGCCAGGTACCTAATGAAGTAATTTGGAAGCAAGTTAAGCAGTTTCAGCCGCCGCATAAGAGTGAAGGCTGGACAGATATTTACTTTTATATTACTAAGTGTAAAGAATTTAATGTAAATAAGTTTCTTGACTTAGCTAAAGATTTCGACCAGCATAATCCGCATCATAAACTTACTCTCGCGGACCATTGTTATAAAGCATTTAAGTATGCGGCAGAAAATAATTGTGGACAGATGGTAAGGGATGCGGCCAGTTGGCACGATATTGGGAAGTTGATGACGCAAACTTTTGATAATAATAAAGTCGCGCATTATTATTCTCACGAAAATGTAAGTGCTTATTATTATTTATTGTTAAATGCAGAAGACTTTAGTGATGATGAATTTCTTACTATGGGTCTTAGAGAGTTATATGATGCGAGGGCCGCGCATGAATATAAATTGAATGTTGCTTGGCTCATCGCGCATCATATGGACTTTTTTAAGAGTAGTGAGTATCTTAATAAAGTAAAGAAAAGAGTTGACCCATTACTTTGGGAAAGATTAAACTGGTTACATGAGTGCGACTTAGCGGCGCACTAATTTCATATTAAGGAGTATACTAATGAACCTAATTTATAATGTTGAGGATAGACCTCGGTTTTCTGAATGTATTGTTTTTGCTTTTCAGCAGTTGTTGGCTATTATTGCGGCGACCATCGCAGTACCAGCTATTGTTGGGAATGGAATGACGGCAAGTGCGGCTTTGTTTGGAGCAGGCGTCGGCACTCTAACTTATCAAATTGCAACTAAGTTTAGAAGTCCTGTTTTTCTTGGAAGTTCTTTTGCCTTTCTTGGTTCGATGTTCGCTGCATTTGCGGGCGCCGCATCAATAAGCATTGGATATTTTGGACTTATTATTGGCGCGGTTTTTGCGGGACTTGTATATGTGGTACTTGCGCTTATTGTGAAGTTTGTTGGTGTAGAGTGGATTAATAAGTTGATGCCTCCTGTAATTATTGGGCCTATTGTTGCGATTATTGGACTTAGTTTGGCTGGTAATGCTGTTGGAGATATGCTGAGTGATGGCTATCTTGGACTTATTTGCGCGCTTGTGACACTTTTCACAGTTATTTTGTGTTCGGTATATGGAAGTAAGAAGTTAAAGCTTATTCCCTTTATTGTAGGTATTGGCGCGGGATATGTAGTGGCGCTGTTTATGTCACTTGCAGGAAAGCCTATTATAGATTTAACCGTATTTAAGAATATGGATTCTATTTTCGGTATGCCGCAGTTTAGTTTTGTAAATGCCGCCGATGGAATTAGGGGAATTACTGGAACTTATGTACTTTCAATTTTCTTCGCCTACGCGCCGGTTGCGTTTGTTGTATTTGCAGAACATTTGGCAGACCATAAGAATCTTTCTACTATTATTGGTAGAGATTTGACTGTTGACCCAGGCTTGCATAGAACTTTGATGGGCGATGGTATTGGTTCTATGATTGGCGCGTTCTTTGGCGGTTGCCCGAATACTACATATGGTGAGAGTATTGGATGTGTTGCTATTACAGGAAATGCGTCGGTAATTACTATTAGCACAGCTGCGATTCTTGCAATTATTGTATCTTTTATTAAGCCGCTTATGGTAATTTTAGATTCTATTCCTGCTTGCGTAATGGGCGGTGTGTGCATGACGTTGTATGGATTTATTGCCGTATCGGGTTTGAAGATGTTGCAGCCGGTAGACTTGAACGATAATAAGAACTTGTTTACTGCGTCGGTTATTCTTATTGCTGGTGTAGGTGGATTGAGTATTAGCTTTACTACTGGATTTGGTGATATTACAATTACTACCGTAGCTTGCGCGCTTATATTGGGTATTATTACTAATCTTATTACTAAGAAGAAGGAATAAGTTATGGAAGAATCTAAGTTTTACCATTATCCAAAACAAGTAATCTATAAATGTAAAAATGATGAAAATCATTATGCGGGAATTGCAGTTGAAGATTTTGTGATTTCCGCGCAAACTGGAATTATAGTACCATTAGAGGACCTTGAAATTTTGAAGGAATTTTATTGGATAGATATAACTGATGCAATCAAAGGAGATTTCTTAGAAGGTAATGGAAAACTTTCAGACAATAATTAAGATAAGTATATTTTTAGGAATATTTATTTTAATTGGATTAGATTTAGTTATAGAGAAAAGGGATAATGATAAGTTATGAGAATATTTTTATTGTGCTTTGCACATTTATTGCTGGGTTTAGCTATTGGTTGGTTAACCGCGTTATTCTATTTCGGAAAGGAGTAGAAGAAAGGAAAATAGAAGAAATGAAAGCGAAGGAAATGGCTACAGCTTTTCAAAATTTAGCTTGTGATGTTGGAGTTAGTTTAGATGAAATGGCGCATTGTGTAGAAGAATATGTAAATGAAGTTACTGAATCTTATGTTGCTACTGGAGGTCGTGGTAATTCAGCAACAATTAGTTTAATCCCACCTGATAGTCAATTTATGGTAGCAAATTATAACTGTTATACTTCATTAGAGAGAGATTATTATAGGCCGCGCAGATTAAAGTGTGTTTACTGTGATTGTATTAGTAGTAAAGAAAGTGGTACTTGTGAACATTGCGGGGCTCCATTAGTAGAGGAGGAATATTAATATGGGTAATAAATTTAGATATACTATTGCTGTAGATGGCGCGCAAGCTATGATAACAACAGAAGAAGAATACGCTATGATTTTTATTGCAGGCGTACTCGAAAAATACTGGGGTGAACCGCGCATTACTATTGGTATTACTAGGGAGCAAATAAAAGAATATGATACAAATTGATGGCGCTCGCGCTATCTAAGGAAAATATATAATGGAAACACGACGAAAAATAAAGAGTTTATATAATGTTTTTCTTACTTGTGATTGTGGTTCGGATAAAGTAAAATTGGATGAAAATGTTGTGTTGACTACCTATCCTTCGCAATATATTTATGTATGTGGAGATTGCGGAAAAGTTTTTACTACTTTTAAACTTTATCCTTATTTTGAATTTGAATACGAGGAAGAAAAAGAAAATGAAAGTACGGAAGAAACCGATTGAAGTTGAGGCTATTTAGTGGACGGGAGATAATATATCTGAACTCCGTAATAACTTCCCTAATTTTGTTGATAATTCTTGGCTTGTAGGTAAAAAACCAGAGCTCTTTATCTATACTCTTGAAGGTAATATGCACGCATCAGTAGGTGATTATATAATTATGGGAATAGACGGCGAGTTCTATGCTTGTAAGCCAGATAAATTTATAAAAACTTATGATATAATTGAGGAATAATATATGCCAGATTATTTTAAATCCGTTTTAACTGATGAAAAAACTCTAGAAAATTTAGAGTTTACTGATAAGATAATGTCTATTCAATCCCATCTTATTAATTTATTGGATGCAGAAGAACACGCGCCAGATATGTATAGATATGGATATCAAAAAGCTCTTTTAGATTTTGCTTCTTTACTTTACGAGGCACTTTAAATGAAAACAGCTCTAGTTATTTTAATATTTATTGTATTCTGTGCGGTTGCGTTTATTTTAGGCTATCGCGCCGGATAGGTAGAAAGTATAACTGATGAAGTATTAAAAGTTTATGGCGATTAGATAATGGAAAAAATAGAAGAGTATTATTCGGAAAAAGAAGAAGATAATAATAAAAATTCTAATTCCTAAATTTTAAAAATTCTGAAAAAATCGCTTTTAAAATTTGAAAACTTTAAAAATTTATGATATAATATATATAGAGAATTGAGAAAGGAACTTTTCTAAATGACTAAGTTTGAAGCCGAAAGTCTTAAGGTAGCTTTTAAAACTACCAAGAGCATATTGGACGAATTTGGTTTCCCGAATCTTTATACCGTTGAAAGCGGCGATGTAAAAACCTGGTTTAGGACAGCTCTTTCTGAATTTGAAAATGCTTGGGCTAGCGATGAGGACAATAGTATTGTTCTCGAAACTAACGAAACTATGGTTCGCATTAATTATGGTGCGACTAAGCTCGTTATTATGTCTAGTGAAGCGAATAATTGGGTATTTAAAATCCCTTTCAAAAATTGTATATGCAACTACTGCCAGATGGAAGTAGACATTTATGAAAGAGCGTGCAAAGAAAATATTGAGGAGTTTTTTGCCCCTTGTTATTTTCTGGAAAAATACGATAACGTAGATATTTACGTTATGGAGCGCGCGGACCTTTCTTATAATAATCTTTATTCCGATTTGTATGGGCGTCTTTCTAATGAGGGACGTTCTGATGAAGAGGTAGAAGATATTATGATGGAAGTCGAAGATGAAAGTGGATACGTAGAGTGGTTGTTTCCTTATTATATGAATTATGATGAGTTTGAAACTTTCACCGATTTTCTTGAAAACGCAGATATTAATGACCTCCATAGTGGAAATATTGGATATATTGGCGGCCGCGTAGTACTAATAGATTATAGCGGTTATCGCGGATAACATCTAAGGTTTTCCTAAATCCATAAACTATACTCCCCTTTCTCAAGAAGGCGCAATAAGTTGGTGAGACAGTTGAGGCGCACCTCGTCCTCCCTTACATCTTACACAGGTGCGTAGGGGAGTATAGATTATGGATTTAGGAGGTTAAAGGACTTTATGGTAGACAAGGGTAATTTAGTCGGAGATATTTTGCAGAAATTTCCGAATTTAAGAACGTACTTTTATACGTTTGAACTAGATAATAGATTAGAATACGGAAGTTTTGAGCGGGCGCGAGGTCTTACTTTAGAAGAATATTGCGGCGCGCAGTTAAGCGAGAAATTAATACGAATACTTAATTATTATATTAGTAGAAGTTAGGAATAACTTCGATGGGTATACTAGCTTATCGGTAAGATAAGGATAATTTTAGGGCGACTAGTATAGTTTAGTGGAGTAGGGGTAGCTAAACACTAAGAATTTTCCAAAAAAATTCTATAAAAAGGAACTACGTGTAATACGTAGTTCTATTTTTTTACATAAATTTTAGGAGCTCGCGCCATCTACGTAAAATAAATACGAAAATACGGTACAAAATTTTCGGAAAAATCGTCCGTTATCTACCATACCATAGCAGCCGCGCGCAGAAATTTTTCGGAAAAAATAACGTCGTAAAATTTTCTAGAAAAATTCTACCGCTAAAATTTTCTAGAAAAAAATCGTAGAAAAATTTTCCGAAAATTACGTACTAGTCGATATATAAAGTCTACTTCTAAATGTAAGTAATTAAACAAAAGAAAATTAAAAGGGTTATATAGGGCCCTATATATATTTAAATATATATTTAAATATATAACTAAATATATAACTAAATATATAATCGCGCTATATAGCTACTCCGCCTAATACAGTAGCTGTCTTCTCTTCTTTTTAAAATAGGAGAAGGGGAATAATGGAAGGGGAAAAAGGTAGGATAGAAGGGGAAAGGATAAGGTAGGGTAGGGAAGGATAGGAGAAATTTTTTTTAAGTAGGATAGAGTAAGATGTGTCTTATTTAAGTAAGATAGAGTAAGATGTGTCTGCCACAAAATTTTTTCGAAGTCAATTTTTTATTTTTTTCTATTTTTATTCTCTATTTCGTAGCTATTTAGTTCGCTATTTAGATCGCTATTTAGATATATATTTAAATATATATAGGGGCTTTTCCTAGCTTTTTTCCTTCCCTATTTTGCTTACCCTATTAAATACTTACTTTAATATTCTTTCTGTTTACTTATTACGGTAATAAGTGCGTTTTTTATATCGTCTACTATAAAAATTTGGTGCAGATTTTAAAATTTAAATTTATATAAAAAAATTTGACGGCGCGTGATGCACAAATTTAAATAAAAGTCAAATTTTCTGTGCATAAAAAAAAGAAGAGAGCTCGCGCCCTCTTCCCAGTCTATGTAGCTTACGCCTTAGCGTACGCCTTCTGCTTGCCCTTGCCCTTCACGGCCACCTCGGAAACAGTAACGAGGTCGCTCTTAACTGCCATCCGCAGAAGAGAACTGGCCTTCTGCACAGAGGTCACGCCCTCGATGCCGAGCTCATAAACCTGCGTCGCCGTCATGGGCTCCTCGGTCAGAGCCTCCACAACGAGCTCAACGAGCTTAAGGTTCGCTTCCTGCGTGGGAGACAGAGTGTTGCGCCGCTTCTCTAGCCCAGCGTCAATCTGCGCCAGCTCCTTGGCCGCGAATTCAGCGGTCTCGTCGTTCAGAGTGCCATTGATAATAGAGTTCAAAAATTCACGCTTCGTCATAGTAGTTACCTTTCTAGCGTCGGTCGCCACCCATAATTTTATTTTCGGAAGTGGGGTTTTTTCTCTCCTCACTTTCTATATATATTATAGCAGAATTTTAAAAAATTTTCAAACTTTCGCAGCTGCGAGTAAAATTTGACATTTTATAAATTCCAGCTTTTGCAGCTGTCAAATTTTAATAAAATTTGACCGCGCGCAGCTTATATGTTCTAATTCCAGCTATTCTAAAATTTGACAGCGGCATGAATTTGCAGCTTTTGCAGCTGCTATAAAATTTGCGTTCTGGCGAACGCTAGTTCGCAGCTTTTGCAGCTGCTATATGCATTTAAAATTTGACAGCCGCATAAATTTGACGTATGTAGCGCGGTGCTGCATAATTATACATTTGGCGCATAAATTTGACACGCACATAATATATAATATAATATATAATATATAATCGCGCATAAATATACGGAAAAGAATGTATAATCGGTGAATAATGGGAATAATTATACATAAATTTTCGATATAAGAAATATAAAAATTTGACAAAAATAGAAATTTAGGTGTTAAACACCTAAATAAAAAAAGACGCTTGCGCGCCTTATAATTAATCGAGTTTTGTTATTTCTTCCAAACCTACGAATTGATAAACTTCAATCCAACTATATGAAGTTTTGCATTTATCGCATTCTCCGTAATATATTTTAGATTCAAGACGACCAGTATTGAAATTAATATCTACATCTTCTTTTCTTTCATATGTTTTAAGATTTCCGTTACAAAGAGGACAAAGTCTTTTCATTTTTATTTCTCCTTTCTTTTTTCTAATACTATTATACTTATATTTTTTTAATTTGTCAACTATTTAATTTAGGTGTTAAACACCTAAATAAAAAAGACCCATAATTGGGTCTATTTTAATATTTATAATATTCTTGAATTAAAGTAAGATTGCCTGTTTTTTTATCAATTTTATAAACTTCGTATCCATATTTTTTATAAGGACTATAATCAATTACGACACGAAGAGGTTCACGGTCTGCATCACATTCCCATTGGTCATTAAGTTCTTTACACTTTACGATAAGATACATTTTTCTATTTCCTTTCTTTTTTCTAAATTTATTATAGCACATTAGTATTGAATTGTCAAGGGGATTTGAAAGATTTTTTAGTCCGACTATTATTTTCTTTCTTGGTAGATTAGCTTCGTCACTCTCGGACAGTGACTACTCACTTAATCTCTCCCCTTGACAGTATTATAATACTATATATTGGAATAAATGTCAACTATTTTATTTAGGTGTTAAACACCTAAGTTGTAATAAAAAAAGAAGGACAATTTGTCCTTCTCTTTGTGGAGGTTAGAACTACTAAGCCGCGATTTACAAGGTACTCCTTCGTTCTTTATCGTTTCCCTAAACACCTTCGCTGAGGTCCAATTAACGGTGGACTCCGCACCTCCTGGGTTATAAGGTTACCTCTTCACGTGCACCGGATTTGTTGTCCTTTAACCCTGTTCCCTTGGAACGATTATAATATAACACATTCCTAAAGAAATGTCAACTATTTATTTTAGGTGTTAAACACCTAAATAATTTATAAGTCGGATTTCTCCGACTTATAATTATCTGATACGAATAATATAATCATTCTTATATACGGAAACAGACTTTGCGCTAAAATCTAAAAGTGTTTCACTTCCTTTTTTCACTTGCCAATTATGGGTAATTTCTTTCTTAACCATTTTCGGCGCCGTTTCAAACTGGAAAATATCGCACGAATTATCATATAAAAATTTTAATATTCCATATTCGCAAATGCTATCAGCAAGTGCCGTGTGTTCTTCCACAAAATTTTCATCGGCGATATACTTAAAAAATGCTTCTGCGGTGGTGGAATAATTTCCACTTTCAGTATAAAGAGAAAGTTTATCACAAAACGCTTGATATTCATCCGTATATGCGATATGATTGACGGCAAAAGCACGAATATCATAAACAGGAATATTATCAAAGGGATTATTGCATTTATACCAATCGCAATTATATTGGAATACTCTTTCATCAAAAGAGGAGTTAAATGCATAGGTGGCGCATACATTATACTGCCGAAAATCTCTTATCATCTGTTGACAGATATAGCCGAACTTATCCATAGTAGCAAGACGGGCCCGCATACGATTTACATAAAGAGGACGCTTTTTCGCATAATAAGCAGATTCGAAAAGAGGAAGATTGTGCCAAACCTGCTCAACCACAAAATCACGACGAACGAGAGTATTATCGTTTTCAATATCAACGATAATATATCCGATATTATAGCAGAAGGGATTATCAAGGGAAGTCGTTTCAGTATCAAAAATACAAATAGGATTCATTTTTTTAGGTTCCTTTCCTTAAGTTCTATATAGAGTATACACTATATCAGATAAAATTGCAAGAATTTTTTTTAGGTGTTAAACATCTAAAAAGTTTTTGGGGAGATTTCTCTCCCCTTTCCCTACTTCTTTTCTTTTGCGGCTTTCTTTTCGGCGGCTTTCTGCGCCTTCTTGCGCTTTTCTTCCTCATGGAAGTTATACGCTTGTGCCGCCTCAAAGGGGTCATAGCCGCTACCGTCCCTCGGGCCTTTCGGAATTTTCACCACGATTTCCACGGCTCCTTCGATACCGTCCTCAACAATGGGAACAGCGTAGGTATTTGAGCCCGTCTGAAGGATATCGAAGTCAAAAGATTTAAGACTTTCGACAATATGGAAAACGATAGTTTTCCGACTTTCTTCACCGACCTTTTTCTGCGCCATATTGGGAACTCCTTTCTTAATTTCTATATAGAGTATACACTATAAGTTAGAAATTGTCAATAGATTTTTTTAGGTGTTAAACACCTAAGTATAAAAGGGGAGAAGGGGAAAACTCCCCTTCTCGGATTACAGACTGTAACCCTTCACAATGCGCTTGTCCACCTGCACATCGCTGATGGTGATACCATCAATCCGCTTGCAGATAGCGGTCGCCTTAGAGGTAGAGTCGATACCGTCCACGGCATCCCGCACCTGAGAGGCCGTCCGCACCTGATGGTCAGCGAGCAGAGCCTTCACAGCGTCCACAAGGGGAGCGTCCTCAGAGGCCTTCTTCTCCTTAGCCTTCGCCGCACGAGTAGCGGCCTCAGCGGCCATCTTCGTCAGCTCGGCCTTGGCCTTCTCGGCCATCTCGGCAGTCACGGTGGTACCTTCGGTCAGAGAGTTGAGCAGTTCCTTCATCGTCATAGTTTTAGTTTCCTTTCTCGTTTTTAAGGGTTTTCGTTCCCTAATTTCTGTATTTATTATACCATAGGGTTTTGAGTTTGTCAAGGGGTTTTTCAAACTTTTTTTATTTTTTATTTTGAAACTTAGGTTTGAGCAAGCCATCCATTTTCAACTCGCAACTTCAACCTCTTGACAATCTCTTGTCCCTTGGAACGATTATATAGTACCATATCTTCTATTATTTGTCAACGAATATTTTTAGGTGTTTAACACCTAAATATTCCGGCTTATGCCGGGTAGTTACTTCTTAAAGATTATAGATAAACCGTTCGGCTTTAGGCGGTAGCATTTGCGGGCCAAAGATGAACTGGTTTATATTCAACTCCATAGTTGGCGAGGAATTTTTCAATCTGTTCGTCGGTATTATATCCATTACCGCACCATTCACCCGTCGCGACGTCAATGATAACATTATAAACTTTATATTCGTTGTCGCGCTGCGCGTTGTAGATGATAAGTTTTTTTGCTCTGCCGAGTTCGTTGGTGTAGAAGTAAGTACTGGTATTCATAATTTTTATCTCCTTTTCTTTTTCTAAATATAGTATAATTAATAATTTTAGAATTGTCAAGAATTATTTTTAGGTGTTTAACACCTAAATATAAAAAGGAGAATTACTTCTCCATATTATATGTCCCAATTCTGACCCAACAATTATGTCTTTGACCGTCAGGGTCTTTCCATTTCATTTTTTCTTCTACCCAAAAGATGCCAGTGTATTTATCTTTTTTTATACGCTGATTTGGTTTTAAGTTTATATCTTTGTTATATTTTTCCATAAAATTGCTAAGTTGTTTTTGTTGATTAGTTTCAATTTCATTAAAAAAGGTTTCAGTATTCATTTTCTTTCTCCTTTCAATTTCTATATTTATTATACTTTATTTTAAAGAATTGTCAATACTTTTATTTAGGTGTTTAACACCTAAATATTAGGAAAATAAAAAAAGGGCTTAGATAAGCCCTTTCAGAATTTCCAAAATATTTTCTACATCGTAGGCGATTCCTGTCCAAGCGTTGCGGATTTCCTCATTATCATCGAACAGGATGCCGTTGGGGTCCTCAGCGATTTCATGCTTTGGGATGCCGTAGGCGGTGATATGGATTTCATCCCAGGCGACCGAGGGAAGGTGGCGGTTCAGCCAATAGAGCTTCGCGGCGGCCACGGCTTCGTCGTAGAAGTCAGGAGCGTTCATTGACCCCCAAGAAATCACGCCGAGGCGATAGCCGTTGCGTTGGAGCTTATTCAGCAGGCGGGCCAGCGTGGAGAGCCGCAGGAGAGGTTCAGCCACGGTGTAGGGAGTCGGGTCATATGACCGCAAGCGAGGAAGCCAATCGTTAACTCCATAGAGGTTCGCAATCGTTCCGTCCATATCGAAGTAAATAGTCATTTTTTCAAGTCCCTTTCTTTATTTTCTATATAGAGTATAACCGATTTTCGGTAGTTTGTCAATAGATTTTTTTAGGTGTTTAACACCTAAATATAAAAAGGAGAATTACTTCTCCTTCTTCTCGTTCTTCTTCTTTTCTTTTTCGGCCTTCTGTTCGCACTTAAACCGATATTCCTTCTCGTCCTCGTACACATCATATCCCGCGCCGTTGCGTTCACCCTTCGGAATCTGAAAGACAATCTTAATTGCCGTTTCCTCTCCGTCCTCTACGGCGGGGATACCAAACGAACCTGATGCAACCTGCAACACGTCATATCCGGCGGCAATAAGTGCGGCCTTGCAAATCTCCATCAAGTTTGTGCGGGTAGTATCACCGATTTTTTTGGTTGCCATAACTTTTCTCCTTTTTTTATTTTCTAATTAATTTTACCATAAAATTTAATTTTTGTCAAATTTAAATTTAGGTGTTTAACACCTAAGTCTAAAAAGGGGATTTCTCCCCTTCGGTTATTTTTTCCAACCTCTCGGCAACCGTTCCATCTTCTTATGTTGACGGCAACAATGGATGAAGATTTTATATTCAATCATTACATCTTCAAGACCCGTATGGGATTCGATAAAGTCCTCGGAGTTTGTGATGTATCGGTAAAGAATTTCGGCCGTTGCGCGGGGTTTTCCATTCTTTTTCGTGTATCCGTTCTTGTTGCACCATTCGATATATGTGCGCTGTTTGCAGATGGTGTCCTCGGCCATGGAGAGCGTGTCCCAAATAGGGATGCCGTAGGGGAAGAAGTACCGATACTTGGAAGAAGTGATGTAGCGTTCCGTTGTGTTGCAGGCGCGGACATCGAAGCGGGCGTTGTGCGCGATAATTGCGGTTACGTTGTACTTTTCGCACAGCTCCGCAATCACTTTGCGCGCCGTGCTCCAGCGCACCATGCGGCGAGACCCTTCAGCGAGCTGAGCGCGGTAGTTCGGTATCTTTTCAGCGTAGTAGGCCGTAGCCATAAGGTCAGCGCACATCACGAAAGTTTCGTAAATAACGAAGGAGAAGCTCTCGTATACGTTGCCAGCCTTGTCGTGGATAGCTCCGCCAATATCATATACAATAGGGTCATCGAGAGAATTGGCGGTTTCGGTGTCGATGGTCAGATAATACTTGCGGCGATTGTCGATTTTTTGGGTCATCTTTTTTATTTCCTTTCATTTACTATATAGAGTATAAACGATTTTTTAGAAAAAGTCAATAGATTTTTTTAGGTGTTTAACACCTAAATATAAAAAGGCATTATGCCTTTTCAATAAACTTAAAGCATGAAGAACTCCAATCCTGCAAATGGCCTTGTTCGTCAAGAATAACAACTCGGTTTTCTCCATTTTTCCGAATTATTTTCCAAATAGTGTATTCTTTATTTTTAATTAACCAAACTTTTCCACAAACTTGAATTGTTTCTTTTGCAATTGCGTGTAATGAGGAAGTCATTTTTTATTTTCTCCTTTTGTTTTTTACAAGTAAATTATAACAAACAAAAAGGAAAAAGTCAATGGAAAAAGTTAGATGTTTAACACCTAAATATAAAAATGGGAGAAAATCTCCCATATTTCAGTTAGTTTTTAGTGAAAAGTAGAAGAAGCAGAAGGTCTTCATCGTCCATATTCTCTAAGTCTTCGTAATCGTCTTCTTCTTCGTCGTCGTCATCAGAAAGCCAATCTTCAAGGTCCTCCTCATCTTCTTCCCAGACTTCCGGATTGTCTTGCGGTTCCTCCGCGCCGCAATACCATTCGCAGTTTACATAGTCGCCATCGTCGGCGTAAGGACAATGGTGGCGGCCCTCAAGGTCCGGTTCGTCGCAAGGCGTCCAATTTCTAAGACTCATTTTTATGTCCTCCTTTATCTTTATACTAACATTATACTCATATATTAAAAAATGTCAAGAGTTTGTATTTAGATGTTTAACACCTAAATCGTCTTAAAAAATAAACTGGAGGAAGGGGAAACCTCCAGTTTATTTCCTACGGATTAGAGGGAATAACCCTTCACAACCCGCCTGTCAACGGTGACATCGGAAATCTTGACGCCCTCGACCAGCTTCAAGACGGCGGTGGCCTTGGAGGTGGATTCGATGCCCTCGATGGCTTCCTTGACCTCGGCGGCGGTGAAAACCTTCGCATTGGAGCGCAGGAGATTCGTCACAGCCTCCACAAGAGGAGCGTTCTCGGCGGACTTCTTCGCACGGGCGCGAGCGTTGGCGGCGGAGGTCTGCTTCTGGTGCTTGGCGAGCAGGTCGGCGGCGGTGGAGCGGAGTTCCTCGGAGAGGGTCTCGGTGGCGGCGATAGTGGACAGGAAGTCGGAATAGTTCATCATAGTTTTTGTTTCCTTTCTTGCGGTAGGTCGCAACCCGTTTTCTTTTCTGTTCCCTTGGAACAATTATAATATAGCATACCCTTGGAAGAATGTCAATGGATTTTTTTAGGTGTTTAACACCTAAAAGTAGTATAAACTTATCCCCTTACATTGACGCTCTGACCGTAGTCTTTTCTGGCACTTAACATAACCTATGGGCTTCAGTTATGAGAAGCGGCCCATCCAGTGAGCGCCCATGTAAGGGGATAAGAATTAATATATTAATTTCAAAGTATATATTATAGAATTTTATTTACTAAGGCGGGTGTCTGCTAAATTTTTGTACCGGATTCTTCATTTACTTTGTTTACCTCTCTTTCATTTTTTACAAGTAAATTATAACGCTAAAGTTTTATTTTGTCAATGGAAATATTTAGGTGTTTAACACCTAAATATAATAAAAAACGGGTTTACGCCCGTTTATAAGTCTTTTCAATTTCACCCGTTACCTTGTTGATAATTTCAGCTTTAATAATTTGGGGACAGTTGCGAACGGCGGAAATTGCTACCATATTGGCGGCCCATGCGCTATCAAAGTTTTGAGAATACTCGTGCCGGTTACCAATGTCATAACGAATCTGAAACATTTTTTTGTTCCCCTTTCATTTTTTACAAGTAAATTATAACGTATATTTGCGTGATTGTCAAGAGAAGTATTTAGGTGTTTAACACCTAAATAGTTTTGGGAGGAGAATCCTCCCATATTTTAGTTAGTGTGAACGAATTTCACGATTTTTCCGTGTTTCATGATTTCCCATTTCTTTTCGGTTGCGCTCATGCCAGTCACCCAATGGGTGTAACCGTCTTCGTAAGTGTAGTAACCACGGGATGCGGGGATTTTATTGTTTGCCATTTCTTTGTCCTCCTCAATTTCGATAACTAATTCTATCATATAGTTTTTAATCTGTCAATGGTTTCGTTTAGGTGTTAAACACCTAAATCTAAATATAAAATATAACCTTCTCGATTTATGAACGAGAAGGTTATATTCCCCAACGTTTGCTTTTTTATCTAAAGGCGCTAATCAAAGGTGGGTAAATGTCTGCGCCTCACTTCCTTTTCTTTATGCCTAATTTTACCATATAAATTTAATACTGTCAATATTTATTTTTAGGTGTTAAACATCTAAATAGTTTCGGAGTCTTCTTCCTCCACCTCTACTTCGTAAGGGATGCAGTTTTTGCAGTCACAGACTGCTTTGGGGCATTCGCCCATGCAATCCATATCACAGGGATAAAATTTGTCAATGTAAGTAGTCATTTTTTTATTTCCTTTCTTTTTTAATAAAAGTGGCGGGCGCTGGCGATTGTGTGGTCTTACTGACTCTCATGGGTCTCACCGTTTGGCTTTGCCACGTGCATCTGGCCCGCTTGGAAGTTCCCTCCCTCACTTTCTATGGGGAGTATATCATATTGTTCTTAATTTGTCAACGATTATTTTTAGGTGTTTAACACCTAAGTATAAAAGGTGGGAGAAATTTTCTCCCATTATTTTTCAGTAAGTATCATACCCCATACGTTCGGCCTCTTCATCGTTATAAATACCGATACATTGGATTTTTTCACCTTCCGCAACCTCGCGCGCGGTGTAGAAAGCAGACTGTTTTGAATTGGTTTGGACAAAGAACATTTCGCCCTCCCATTCACCACTACGAATTTCAAACAACCAATTCATCATAGTTTTAATTTCCTTTCTTTATCTTATGACTAATTCTACCATATAAGGTTAAGTTTGTCAAGAAATAGTTTTAGGTGTTAAACATCTAAATGCTACTAAAAGAAAAAGGAACTTTCGTCCCTCTTTTTTGGCTCTGCTCCGTCCATCCGTCGCGGGCAACCTCCTCGGCGCCTGTGCCATTCGACGGCATCTTTGCCCTACTTATATTTAACGAGGGTGGACGTCTTACTGACTCGCATGGGTCACACTCGCGGCTGGTAATGACTCGCTTCGTGGCTTCGCGTCCTGCGGAGAGTGGGCTTCGTACCCCTCGGTCAGATGGGAGTAAGCGGTTGGACTTACGGACTCTCACGGGTCACACCGAACGGCTTGGCCAACGGGACTTATCCTCATTGGACTTACCCTCACCTGACATGGACATAATAACATATGGGAAAGAAAAAGTCAAGTATTTTATTTAGGTGTTTAACACCTAAAAACTTTTCTATAAAAAAAGGTTTAGCAATATGCTAAACCCATAGTTTTCCAATTCAAGATAGAAATTTGATTGCACGCACGCCCAATGGCTAATGCTTCTTTTTTTGTGTTTACACGATGCGATTTATCAATATAGTAAATACCATTTGAATACCATACGCCGCAGTTGCCATTATACTTTTTAACTGCTTCGATTGCTTCACGCGCAGTTTTTACTTCGACGCCCTCGGTGGCAACTTGCCATCCGGTTTTATAGGAGATTTTTTTACCCGCTTTTAAGGTTAAACCATCATTTTCGGAAAGTTTCCGGATTGAACGAATATTTATCATAATTTTCTCCTCCTTTTTTCTGAGAAAATTATATCAAAATAATTCTTTTTTGTCAATGAATTTTCGGAAAAAATATTTAGGTGTTAAACACCTAAGTCTAATTTTTCCGTTAATTTTCGGAAAAATTTCGCAAATCTTTTTTATGTTTTTCTTTTCGGGAATATTTTTTCTTATCTTTTTCAATTCGGGTATATGGTTTAACTCCTCCCCAATCACCACGAATTTTATTGAGTGCGCGCAACTGTGCATCAGAAATAGTTTTGCCCATTAGAATCCAATCCTCCTTTTATGGTCGGCGGCAACAAGAGTATAATTTACACCTTCGTTTCGAAAGATTTTAATTTCTTCGGTATTATCGTTACCTTGAAATGCTTTGATAAATTCATCCAGTTCTCTTTCTTACTTCGTTTCAAAGAAAGCATATTGTCCATTGATACCTTTTAATTGAATTATATAACGAACCTTCATTATTTATACCTCCCAACTTTCTACGAATAGTATACTCTTTTTCGAAGTAAAATACAAGAGTTATTTTTAGATGTTTAACACCTAAATAGTTTTATCATAAACTATTCCACAATAAAGTAAAAAATTCCCGTGCAAAATCCAACGAAGTGGATTAAGAAACTATTTATTCTTCTTTCCCCAAAACAATCTCGGATAAGTCCAAATAAACCACTTGCCGCAATAACCAACGGCAAAGAACCTTTATTATTTAATATAAGATAAGATAAAAGTTTACAAGAGTTAATAATACTTTTATATCATTTATATTAAATTCATATTTAGTTTTATATTAAAAACTTTTTTATTTTAATTATTATTTTTATTTATCTATTTTTATTATTTATTTATCCAATCATCCACAATACTTTCATAAAGAAGGCAAAGAAAAATCCGCAAGTAAGAAAACTCAAAACCCACCACAAAGGAGAACCAATACGAAGATAAAACTCTTTAGAAAGAATACGAATAATCATAAAATAAACTCCTTTATTTTTTCTAATATAATTATATCAAAGAATTTATAAAATTGCAAGTTTAATTTTAAATAAAATTTAGATGTTAAACACCTAAGTATAATAGAAAGGGCCCTGAAAGGCCCGTGGGAGTTTTACTCCCAATATCGGATAAAACGCCCATTCCCGGCGGCGACAAATGCGCATGCCCTCTCCAATGCGTCCGCGCCATCGAAGTGCGCGACGACTTCCTTACCGCGCATCACGTCCACACCACGAGAAACATCAAACTCAAAATTAGCACTCATAAGAACCTCCGAGAGCGACGCCCTTCTGTCGTCCGCCTCTTTCAGTATCTACAGTATACCACTAATAGAGTCGAAAGTCAATAAGATAGTTTAGGTGTTTAACACCTAAATCGTAAAGTTAAATTTAAAATCAAATATATTAGATTAGTTTAGATTTAGTTTCAATTTATATCCTCTTTACTTATATAGTGCTATAGTTTTGTTTTTACTTTATACTTGTAGCTTCCATTCGCGCGTATATAGTCTGTTTGTAGCTTCCATTCGCGCGTATATAGCCTGTTTGTAGCTTCCTTCGCGCGTATAGTAGTTGCAGCCTCCAGCTCCAGCTTCCAGCTTCCTTATATATGTAGCTTTCGCAGCTGCCATACGCGTGTAAGACCGGGTGAGGGGACGAGGGTGAACGGGGTGGACGGTGGCGGTGGCCCTGGCCGGCCGGTGGATCCTCGCCCGTCTGAGGATCCGTATATCGGCTGCCGATATATCGGCTCTCGATACTGTGTATTGCATAGTATAGCCTCGCCTCCTGTTCTTTCTTCCTGTACAGTATACCATATTATAAACGATTTGTATATATGCTATACTTAGTTGTTAAACACCTAAGACTATATCGGTGACCGATATATCGGCAGACGATACTATGCGATACATAGTATAAAATAATATATTATTTTAACCTATTGCAATTCGCTTTTCTATCGTTTATACTGTTACTATCAAAGGAACGCAAAAAAACCTTTGAAAAATCAAAAAGGGAGAAAGAAAACCATGAAAAACAGCAACGGAACAACTAAAGCATTTGACCTCGGTATTATCGAATTGGAAAAACGGCTCCATAATGAAAACCTGAAAAAGTCTACTGGTAGCTTCGGAAAACGTGCGGAACCTTATGCAAGAAATTACCTTATGAAGAATGGCATTAAAAAGACTTCTGACGTTCGCGCCCGTGGCGGTGAAAAGCCTGATTGCAAGGTAAAAACAAAAGACGGCAAGACCATTATTGTTGAGGTGAAAACTGGAAGCGGTTGCCTTTGTTATGCGGCCGATATTGGAAGAGATTTTATTGACGCTGACAGAGAAAACGCCGATATACTCTTAATGAAAAAAGATTATGTTGCGTATAACCCTTTCCCGCAGTTTTGCAACGAAAGCAATTTCTTTAAGTATTTCTATGTTTTCACCCGCAACGAATTTATTGATTTGCTTTTGTACATGTTCCCCCGCAACGGCTTGCGCTCCGCCTTGCATATCACGAAACACGGCAAACAACTGGACATTCAATACTTATCCGCCGCACCAGAAAGACGCTTTTATGAATACATTGAACTATATAAGCCGCTAACACTTGAACAATTCAAAGCGCAGTATTTGAAATAAGATTGAAAGGAGAAAAGAAAATGAAGCGTTATTTTGAAATGGATATTGATGAATATATGGACACAATGCAAGATATTTTATGGGAAGAAGCTAACAATGAAGAAGAAGAAGAAGAAGAATAAAATTAAAGAAAAGCCGCAAAAAAGCGGCTTTTTCTTATGGGAAAAAATACTTTTAATTTTTGAAATATCAACATCCACAACAAGATGAAATAATACAAAATATTACATGACCCGGGCCCAGCTCTGGGAAAAGTAATATTTCATATCAGGTCGGAGCAAGCGCCCTGGAACATTTTCTCCACGAAATCAATTTTTCAAAACAGATATCTCTTTTACTATATCTACACTATCTCATCTACTCTATCTGTCTAAAATTTGACTTCCCATTAATTCTATGTTATAATATATACATAAGGGTAGGTCTACTCTATTTTAGTTACTCTAATTATCCCCTACGCCAAAAACTATATTGCGTAGCGAAGGAGGTTATAATAATTTAGTATATATGGAAGAAAATTTAAATATAAAAAAACGTACTTCGCGCGCGAATCGTCTAAACTTAAACTTTAATTTAACCTATATTGATGAACGCCGCGACTTCGTAGAAGAATATCTAAAGAAACCCTAGTTCGAAGCTAATCCCCCTACGGCTTCTGAACTAGAAACTATTGCTAACTATATCTTATGGGGTAAAAATCGTTCTACCGATAAAAATATAGTATAGGAAGGTTCTATCTAGATTGCTACTCGCGCGGGACTCTGGGACGCGAACGCCGCAAAAGTCGAATCTCTCGATAATCTATTAACCCAACCCGGTTTTACAGAACAACAAATATTATCGGCCGAAGCTCCTCGCTACAAGTACCCAAAGGAAACTTTTAGCCGTTCTATTGCGCGCCGCACCGCTTCGCCGGAAGCCCTATCTATACTCGAATAGTTATGGAAAGAAATCGACTCTCTCGACCTCGAACTCAACTTTTACGACCTAATCCACGGCAAACGTATAAAACCGCCGCGCGAAGAACTCATAAATCTTTTCTCTAACGAAGAACAGCAAACCTTAAGAGAGTAGGCTGCGCACCTAAACTAGTTTTAGTATTTAAAAAAACGTCATTTACTCGTCGAACTAAGAAGAGAATAGTATACCGTAAAAGACCTATATAAACCTATTCGAGCCCCGCATAGTATAAACCCGCAAATACAAGTAGAAACTACTACTACTATTGAAACCGACTATCCGGTCGCACCTATTGGTCTAATAGGGGGGCTATCTATCTAGGAAAAGCTTTTTCCAAAGGACCGTTACCCTATTCCTTCTGACTTTACCCAAGAAGAACTAAGGTCCGTACTATAGTTTTATTGGACGCGCGCCCTCTAGACTAATATCTACGATTTTCGTAACTGCGACCACGTAGGTAAAACTTTCGAGCAATTTCAATAGCTCGACTCAGAACGCGATAACGACATTCTATCCAATTCAAACGCATTTTTAAATACCCTATAGTTCTATATTGCGCGCGCCGACCTAAGCGATATTCAACGAGAAATTTTAGACTTTAAGCTACGAAAAGTTTCTAACCCAGACATAGCGCAATACATAAATAAAAAGTATAATAAATCTTATACTATAAACTATATTTCAACTATATTTCGTTAGAAGATAATTCCGTAGATATGCGCCGCCGCTCAAATTCACGCCGAAATAATTGAGAACTTAACTTTCCCAGAAAACTTTAAAAAGTGTAAAACGTGCGGCCGCATACTTCTAATTAGTCCTATAAACTTTGTTAAGAAATCTCGCTCTCCAGACGGTTATTCTACCCAATGTAAAATTTGCGACCGTGAGGCAAGATTAAAATCTAAAGATAAAATTAAAAAACTAGACTAAGATATTTAAAGTTATACGTCTAGTTATATACTTTATTTAGAGGGCGCGAACCGCAAAAATTTATACGACTCGCGCTATATAATGGAGGTACTAACCTTTATGGTTTTTCAATTAAAAAATAAGAATACATATAAGTATCCTGAATTTAGTAATGCACTCCTTCGTATCTCTCCCCAAGAACTACTCGGAGTCGCGCATTTTCTCGGAGTAAAACTTTATACCGAAGAAAAAGACGACCAAGATCGCCCAATTCCAAAAGACGGCGCGCTTATTATAGGGGAAGTTCTATCTAAATACGAGACATTGAATCGAAAAGTAAGACGCGAGTTACTAAGTATTGTAAAAAGCGCCGGAGGTAAAAAGTAATATGGGTTTACAACCAAAACTGCCCGTTAAGCGCCATACATTTACTTAGAAGTCTTGCGCGCGCTGCGGCAACGAGTACGGACCCGAAGCCTTTTCTCCTACATCATCTCTCTTTTTCCCAGATAAAACTCTTCCTATCTGTAATAATTGCATTAAAGAATTTTTAATATCCGAAGATTTTAATTGGGCCGCTATCGACAAACTTTGTCAAATGGCGGATATTCCTTTTATTCCGCGTGAGTGGGAACGTTTAAGAGAACAAAACGGGGACGATACTTTTCCCGTATATGCGCGCGTCTTTCAATCTTAGGAATACGAAAATATCGGTTGGGATGATTACTATAAAGAATTTAAATCTTTAAAAGAAATTGGCTTAATTGAAGACGAATTACCCTTACTTAGTGATGAAAAGTATGACGCTCTCGCGCATAAATGGGGAGATAATTACGATAGAGAAGAACTCGTTTATCTTGAAGACCTATATAATGGTATGCTTGCAACGCAAAATATTAATGGCGCGCTCCAAGTAAAGTAGGCTCAACAACTTTGTAAGATTTCATTAGAGCTAGATTCTCGAATTCGTTAGGGAGTCGATTTCGATAAGTTACTCGGCTCTTACGATAAACTTGTTAAAGTCGCAGAATTTACTCCTAAAAATGCAAAGAACGCTAATGACTTTGATAGCGTAGGAGAACTTGTACATTGGCTTGAAAAGCGCGGTTGGAAGAATAAGTTCTATGATGATGTAACGAGAGATGTAATAGATGAAACAATAAAAAATATGTAGAATTATAATTAGCGTCTTTATATTAATGAGAGTGGAATTGCGGAAGAAATTAGCCGTCGTACTGAATAGCTTAAAAACGCGAATCGTATTGAGGAAGATAATTTTTATGGTCTTAATAAGACTTACGATTTAGATGAGTATGATAATGAAGGATATGAGTAGTTATTAAAAGCGGATAGCGAATTTAAAGAGGAGTTAGAATAATGGGTAATAAGCGTATTGTTTTGACTTCGTTATTGCGCGCGCAGACAGATGTGTAGGTTTACAAACGAGAAGATATACCACTAGAAAAAGGAGTAGTATTAACAGAGCAATATTTAACTAGTATATAGGACTTACTAGAGAAATATATGAATTTTTTTACTGCATATCCAGATATATTTTTGGATTTGATAGCGCCGGTTGACGCGCAAATTAAATTATTTCCTTACTAGCGAGTTTTCTTGCGCGCAGTCATGCGATTTAAAAATGTGTATGTTACTGCGTGCCGTGCGTTCTCTAAATCTTTTATTACTATTCTTGGAATGGTATTATAGTGTATATTTATGCCGCGCACCAAACGATTTATTTGCGCGCCTATGAAAGCGCAGGCAGCGCAAATTGCAAAAGAAAAATTAACCGAAATATTTCGTGCCTGGCCGTTATTGCGCCGAGAGGTAATAGGCGGAGATTTAACGGAAGTACCTGGTAACTACGGAAAAGATTACGTTACTCTTAGATTTCGTAATGGAAGTTAGTTCGATGTAGTCGGCGCATTAGAAAGCTCATTGGGCGGCCGTCGCCACGGAGGACTATTAGACGAAATTAAGCTTCATGATGAGGAGTTAGTTAATACTGTCGTTCTCCCTCTTATGAACGTTTCTCGTCGTTTACCTGATGGAACGGTTAATCCGAAAGAACCCAATCAGCAATAGATATGCGCGACCTCTGCTTGGTTGAAGACTAGTTTTGCTTATATAAAGCTTATAGATATGTTTGTTGATTCTATTATTAATCCACAATCTACTTTTGTATTTGGATGCGATTACCGAGTACCTGTTATGCACGGTCTCTTGGCGCGAGACTTCGTAAATAAGTTAAAAATGAGTCCTTCTTTTAACGAAGAGACTTTTGCGCGAGAGTATTTGTCTATTTGGACGGGTGGCGGAGATGAATCTTGGTTTGATTTTGATAAGCTTTAGCGATATAGAAAAATTAAAAATCCAGAAAAGCACGCAAATTTTAGAGTTGGCGCCAATTAGTATTACTTAATTTCAGTGGACGTTGGGCGGCTTTCCGACCAAACTGTCGCTTGCATTTGGCGCGTTAATATTCTTCAAGAGAAACATTATGCGACTCTTGTAAATCTTTTCGTACTTGGCAGGTAGGCAGAGAAAAAGACCTTCCAAGAGCAAGCTATTGATATTAAGCGGTTAGTAAATGACTTCTAGCCGCGAGAAGTAATAATAGATTGTAATGGGTTAGGCGTTGGATTAGCCGATGTTATGATTTAGACCCAAATAGATGATGATGGAGTAGAATATGGGCCTTTAGGCTTCTTTAATAATGATGATTATAAAAAGATTTAGCCGAAGGATTGTCCTACTATCCTTTATTCTCTTAAAGCTAACGGGCCACTTAATTCTAAAATACACGGCAATGCGTATACTCGTGTAAATAATGGGCTTGTGCGTTTTCTTATTAAAGAATAGGACGCGCGCAGCATGTTATTGGCGACAAAGGTAGGTTAGAGAATGTCTTTGCGCGAACGAGTAGAGCGATTACTGCCGCATGAGATGACCACCAAGCTTTTTGAGGAGATGGCAAATCTCCGATTAAAGCGAGGCGGCACAGGACTAGATATAGTCCTTGAATAGATTAATGCACATTATCCAAAAGATAAATATTCCGCATTTGCTTATGGATTATGGCGCATTAAAGAGATTGAGGAAGAACAATTTAAGCGCAAGCGGAGATTTTCTTCCGGGTCTGAACGACAATTAGTCTTCTTTACGGGAGGAATTTAAATGAAAAATAAACTTGATTTTGCTCTCTTTTAGAAGGCGTAGGAAGGAATGGTAGCTACTTCGGATGCTTTTTGGAGCAAGTCCTATACTAATATAACTGGTTGGAACTTACGAGCCAAGAAGTATACGATGGAAGAAGTTGCGGAAATTATTAGTTCTGGTTCAAAAGAAAGACAACGGTTACTTTCTTTACATTATTTCTATCGGGATGGAATTTATCGTAGAATTGTTATCTACTATGCAACGCTTTTGAAATACGTAGGGCTTTTAGTGCCTAACAGCGATAAGCTCAAGAATCTCTCCAATTCCAGTACTATCAAAAAGTATAATAAAGCGCTTGACTATGTAGAGAATATGAAATTACCTACTTTATTAACTGATATTAGTTAGAAAGTATTAGTTGATGGGGTATATTACGGTATTATTCTTACTAACGACAGAAATAATTTTGCTATTATGGATTTACCTTTTAACTATTGCCGCACTCGTGCGAAAGATTGGTTAGGTAATGATATAATAGAGTTTAATGTTTCTTATTTTGACACTATTACAGACAAAGATTCAAAAGAATATGCTTTAAAGATTTACCCAAAAGTAATAACTAGTTATTATAAGAAGTGGTTAAAAGGTTCTGTTCCCAAGGATGACCCTTGGGTTATAGTACCAACTAAGATTGGTGTATGTTTTTATATGTTTGATTGTAGACCTTTCTTTTTAACAGTTATCCCTGCATGTATTAATTACGATAATGCGGTTGAGACTGATAGAGAGAAGGAATTAGAAGAAATAAGAAAGATAATTGTATAGAAAATTCCGCATTTAACTGATGGCGGTTTATTGTTTGAGCCAGAAGAAGCTAAAATTATTCATGAAGGCACAGTTAAAATGATGAAAGGTAATAAGAATGTTTCAGTTCTTACTACCTATGCAGATGTAGACGCAGTTGTTTCTAAGACTACTAATGAAAATACTAATAATGTTTTAGAGAAGAATATATAGAATCTTTATAGCTAGGCTGGTGTAAGTAGTTAGTTATTCGCGGCAACTGGTAATCTTAGTATTGAAATTTCAATTAAGAATGATACTGCTTTAATGATGTTTTTAGCTAATAAATATAGTAATTTTATTAGCTACTTATTAAATGATAAGTATAGTAATGGGAATCTTAGTTTTAAATATAATATTCTTCCTATAACTTATTATAATGAATCTCAATATATAACCGATTCCTTAAAGTTGGCCTAGAGTGGGTATAGTTTCCTACTTCCGGCACTTGCATAGGGGCTTACATAGAGGGATTTAGCTAAT
>JAEEGL013565378.1_pt1 | contig 40965 bp, 32 predicted proteins | sample 9134231 | NCBI WGS metagenome assembly JAEEGL01 (sample SAMN16246548, study PRJNA631951) | gut metagenome | biome: gut microbiome; feature: rumen; material: fiber-attached | host: Bos | place: Iran: Karaj | collected 2018-10
GCCATCAAGCGCAACGCATTGCTCGAAAACGTCACCGTCGATGCCAATGGCAAGATCGACTTCAAGGACAAGAGCGTGACCGAGAACACCCGCGTCTCCTACCCCATCGAGCACATCGAGAAGATCGTGAAGAACGTGCGTCCCATCTCGGCTGGTCCCGCCGCCAAGAACGTCATCTTCCTCAGTGCCGACGCCTTCGGCGTGTTGCCTCCCGTCAGCATCCTGACACCCGAACAGTGCAAGTACTACTTCCTTAGCGGCTTTACCGCCAAATTAGCTGGTACCGAGCGCGGCATCACCGAGCCTACGCCTACTTTCAGCGCTTGCTTCGGCCAAGCCTTCCTTGAGCTGCACCCGACCAAATACGCTGAAGAACTGGTGAAACGCATGGAACAGAGCGGTGCCAAGGCTTACTTGGTGAATACCGGATGGAACGGCACAGGCAAGCGTATCAGCATTCGCGACACGCGTGGCATCATTGACGCCATCCTCGACGGCAGCATCGAGAAGGCCCCGACCAAGATGATTCCATACTTCAACTTCGAGGTGCCGACCGCATTGCCAGGCGTGGATCCGAACATCCTCGACCCGCGCGACACCTACGCCGACAAGAACGTTTGGGAAGAGAAAGCCAAAGACCTCTCCTCACGCTTCATCAAGAATTTTGAGAAGTTCACTACTAATGACGCTGGCAAGGCCTTGGTGGCTGCTGGACCGAAACTATAACTTTTTAGCCTTAATCAAGAATTAGAGAATTCAAGATTACTTTTTCAAAAAACGGAAATCTGAAAAACCAACAATTCTCTAATTCTTGATTTTTCTTGACAAAAAACAAATCCATGAAAAAAATATTCCTCCCTATCCTACTCATCCTCATTGGATTGACTTCTTTGCCGCTACAAGCACAAAAAGAAGTTACCGTAAGACTTAACCCCAAGGTCGGTGTCACTTATACTGCCAACATCAAAAACACCATGATGAACTTGATGGAAGTGCAAGGACAAACCATGACCATGACCCAATCCATGGAGACCAGAAGCTCCTATACCGCAAAAAACGTCAGCAATGAAGAAATCACCATCGAAGGGCAAAACGACGCGTTGAAGCTCACCCTGTCTCAAATGGGCATGGTACTCACATACGACTCCGAACACCCAGAAAAGACGAGTCCAATGATTGCTTCTCAAGCTGACGAACTTGCAAGCGATCTGCACAAGCCCTACACCACGAGTTTCGACGCTTTGGGTCGCCGCACTTCTACTGATGAAGGTCCCGAAACGTCACAATTAGGCGGTATCATCATTCAATTACCTGAAGAGCCGCTGAAAGTCGGGAGCGTTTGGACTGTAAACAAGAAACAACAGATTAGCGGCACTGACATTGACGCTGCCATGACCTACACCGTCACTAAGATCTCCAAGAAAAACATTGAGATCGACGTGAAAGGCACCATTGAGGGCGGCGAAGCCAATGGCACTTTCGACGGCACAGCCAACATCGACCCTCAGACGGGATTGATTACCCAAAGTTCCATCAAACAGAACATCTCCATGACCATCTCCGAACAGGGACTAACCATCCCAGTGACCATCAATGGCACCACCACAGTGACATTGGAATAAATGTTCCGACAACTTATAAAAAATCCCCGCTGATTGGCGGGGATTTTTTTGTTAGGCATTCAGCATCACTGGCATCAGCAGCATGAGGATGTCCTCCCCTGCTGTTTCGTTGTTGATTGGCGTGAGTATGCCCGCGCGGTTCGGGGCTGACATCTCAAGCTTGACTTCCTCGGTGTTGAGGTTATTCAGCATCTCCTGGAAGAAACGCGAGTTGAAACCAATCTCGATGTCATCACCTGAGTAGCTGCACGCCAAACGTTCCTTTGCCTCGTTGTAGAAGTCGATGTCCTCAGCAGTCAGCAAAATCTCCTGACCTGTGATTTTAAAACGCACCTGATGGGTCGCCTTGCTTGAGAACACAGCCACACGGCGGATAGCAGAGAGGAACAGCTGCCTGTCGATGGTCAGCTGGTTGGGGTTATTGGCTGGGATGACAGCCTCATAGTTCGGATAATGGCCTTCGATGAGACGGCACACCAACTTGTAATCTCCGAACAAATACGAGGCGTTAGTCCTGTTGAACTCAATCTTCACAGGGGCGTCAGCCATAGTGCCGAGAATGTTCTTCAGCTGGTTGATGGGCTTCTTAGGCATGATGAACGAGGCCATAACATCCGAGCGGATGTCCATCCTTCTGTAACGAACCAGTTTATGAGCATCGGTGGCCACGAAAGTCAGATAGTTCTCTTTCATCTCCATCAGCACGCCCGACATGATCGGACGGATCTCGTCGTTGCCAGTGGCAAACACGGTCTTTTCAAAGCCTCTGGCCAGGATGTCGGCAGGGATTTCCCATGTGGAAGTGTCCTCCATCGCTGGAATTTGCGGGAACTCGTCGCTCTTATGGCCAGACAGTTTATATTGGCCGTCACCAGCTCTCAAGACCACCGCCAAAGTGTTCTCATCGACGCTCACTGTCACTGGAACATCAGGGAAGTTCTTCATAATGTCGAGCAAAATACGTGCCGGGATGGTCACTTCGCCAGCGCCCTCCACCATATCAGGCTGAATGGTCACTGTCATTGTTGTCTCCAAGTCGGAAACCGTGATCTTCAGTCCGGAATCGCTCAACTGAAACAGGAAGTCATCCAGAATGGGCAGAGTGTTGTTCGAGCCGATAACGCCGCTCATGGCCTGAAGGCTCTTCAGCAGTTTTAAACTTGATACGATAAATTTCATGTTCTCTGTATTTTAATTGTTATTATCTTTACGCTAAATATCCATTTTTGGAATTTACAAAAATACAAAAAAAACCGATTTCAAGTAAGAATATTTTTAAGTTTTTTTGAAAGAAAAACGCAAGCGATTTAATCAACAGCAATCCCGGCTCTTTTCAGTTTGCTCAAGAAACCCGTCAGGGCTTCGTATGGGGTCACTACATATTCAAAATTGATAGCTCCATTACTGGTCGTGCGGCTTTTCTCGGCCATATCGGAAAGTTGCACATTGACCGTGCCATAAGTGGCATGAACTTGCAACTGACCATCGGCACAATTATAGCTGAGATAAGTCATAAACAAGTCATTCTTAAAGAAATAGGTAATCACACCCAAACGTCTGTCGAAGACCACGCAACCATCCACATAACGGTTCACCCTATGCGTTCCGAGGTTACCCAACCCAATTTTGCCCACTGAGACGAAGGCTCTCAGCTCGGGATTCCAAACCATCTTCAGCGAAGGAATCACTATCGTGTTGTCCATAAATCCATCCATTTTGAGTTCTGGATAGCCCGTCAACTCTATATCCTGCTGAGTAACAATGGCATACGTATCACCTTTTTCTGAACGGACATAATCAAGAAGACCTGTCTTGGTTAAATCGACCGCTTCGCCCTCCACGCTCGAATAAATGTCAGCTATCTCTTTCAGAATCTGATCATTGAAGATTGGGGCCTTAAAGACATTCACAACCTCAATGGTCACACTATCGTTGGGGTAATTCACATAATCGCCATAACATGTAAAGTTTGTTAGTCCTTCATAAAAGCCAAGCTTCGAGGCTCCACGCATTGTGACGACACACCTGTCGGAAAGCGCCAGTGTGTGCAAAGTATCGCTGACGACATAACGTTTCTTTTCCGCATCATAACTCAGATTGCCATCCTGCATCGTCACCACAGTGGTCTCAGGACCCATAGGTTTCATAAAATTAACATGATAGCCGCCGCCAGTGCCAAATTCATAGCACAAGCCATTGAAAAGCCCTTGCCGTTCCTTACGAACTTTCTCCATGTCAACAGGGATGACCACGTTCTTGGGATCAATCTCCGATGAGGAGACAAACCAAACTGTATCTTCAAGGCAAGGCTGTTCCAGACGGAAGAAGCCATCATAGAGGTCCAACGGGCGGGAAGCCGTGGAAGTGATCTCTCCTTTGAAGCCGAAATTCGGGCTTAACATGAAATTAAGCGAGTCTGACACCTCAGCATGAGCCACCGTCACACTGTCAACCGGGCTGATCACATCGAAAAACAATGGCGTGGCAACACCTTCAGCGTCAATATAATCCTTTATGCCCAAAGCCATATAGTTGTGACGGCTGTAGATTGACACGGCAGCATCCTTGAACTCATGCGCACGGATTGCAGTGTCAGCAATGATGGTGGCGTGTTCCAACGGACTAATCACGGCATTGCGCTGAATGTCAATATTGGATTTCCAAGGGATGATCTCCACATCAGCCACGTTGACCTTCGCCACGCCGTGGGCATGAATGATATAGTCGTTCACATCGTAGTCGGCATGAGTGCTGTAGAACGAAAGAGAGTCATGTTCCGGCAACAACGAGACGAACTCAGAGGCATCACCATGAAGACGGATACTGTTGGCTTTCATATCCCATTCCGCCTGATTTAAAGAGCAATAGAACTGATTCAGCGGGAAATCAAGGTGACTGTCCGTGTCAAGATGCTCAAAACGCACTTTCTTGCCAGAAAGATTGACATTCAAACGATAGTCCTCCGCCAAAAAAGCCTTGGTTGTTCCGTCTTCGTCAAAAAGTGTGAAGTCAGACGAGTCAGCCACAAAGGAACGCGCGTCAAAGTCGAAATACTTGGAATCGAAGCGAGTCAGGCCAAAAGTCATGACTCCATCACCATAAAATCCTTGATCCGAAAGCATCGTCTTGCCAGTAAAGAAAGTGCTGTCATATATACATATCGGTTCGTCTTTAGTGATTGCATACAACTGAGGTTCAGTGACATCCCACTTTATGTCAAGCGGTCCGCAAGTTGCCTTGGGGAAGGTCGTTCCATCAAAAGTCTCCTTCATTGCAAGCGAATGCGCTGCCGCCACCACGGAATCCAGATAAAAATCAAAATGAGGCGAGTCAAACGCGGCGGTCGCCACATCCATCTGACCTTGGCCGAAGAAACCCTCGTTGGAAAGATAAATCTCTTGGTGGAAGCCACCCTTGCCACCGTACATGGCATAGCTGTCGTCCTGTCCATTGCCAATGACATGTTTGAAACCCAACGAATGGTCATCCATCACCACTAACGACTCCGCAAAATCGGGGAAGATGCCACCCGAAACGAGTTTCCCCTTGAACGCAATGTCCTCGCTGTTCAAGTCATCCAGTTTCTCTGCCGAAAAAGGGTCGAGACAGAAATAAAACTTACCCGCGAGATCCTCTGTGTCAAGCGTGTCTTTTGGCAGTTCCAGATCGAAGACCCCGCCATTGATGTGTCTGTAAAACTTGTAGGCATTGCCTTTACTTTTAAACTTAGGATAATCCGGGGTTTCCCTCACACTTGACTTGTTGTCACTCTCGTCAATGGCCAAGGTGCCAGAAAGACGTTCCAAAGTACCTTCCACGGGATAAACCTTGCCGTTGAAACGGGCGTAAAATCGCAACGAGTCAACTTCGTTCATCCGAATAGAAAAGCTATTGTACTCGAACACGCAATCCTTGTTGAAAAACTCATACATTCCCGCCATGACACAACCCGAGAAGCTGAAGTTACGATCCCGTTTAAGGGTGATTCGGGCGTCATCGGGAAGTATGAGCACATGCTTGAAATCACTGAGCGTGATGGAAGGGACATCAGCTTGGGACTGATAGTCACTGATGCCATACACGACCATATCGTTGTTATCAAGTGAAAGAACCATATTCGGCTGACGGTTAGTGACTTTGGTTTGAAACTTGATCACGTCAAAATCAAACTCATTGTGTTGGGATGCCAACACGTTGAAGAAGCGGTCGAGCACTGTCACCATCTGCGTTTCCTTTTCATATTCAAGATAGCCTTCGGCCTGCAAGGTCAGCATAAGCGAAACCACTTGAGCTTCAGGAAATTTGATGTATGAGACAAAATCACCGATATGGAATCTGTTATTCTCGTCACCATATATTTTAAGGAATTGATTCAAATGTTCCATCGGATGCTTCTTATCCAGTGCCTGAAGTTTCAGGAAATCAGACTTTCGGAAATAATTCACCGATGAAACGAGTCCCTCGCTGTCGCCGCTGGTGCCTTCGAGGCGGCGGAACTCCACTTTGTTGCCATCACGATTCCAATAAATCGCTTCAAGGAAGATGTCGTATTCATGGTAAGAGTCATGGAAAGGCCCTGTGCCCACACCGTTGTCCTTTCTGTAGAGCATCACCGTTTTTTTGTCATCATTATACCTGAAACCCAGATCTTTATGATAAATCGAGTCAATAGTATAATACACCGAATCGGTCTTTCGGTTTAAAGTGTCATAGAGATAGATACATGCGCTCGACTGGTTCGAAACAAGGTTGTTTTCGGTGAGCAGAAACCGTTTTGCCTTCACTCTTACCGTGATATGTTTGCCATGCCTGAAAACGATTTGAGCCGGATGTTCTCCTGTGCCGAAAAAGCTCACTACATTACCAACCATACCGAAACCGCCAAGAAAGTCAACATCACCAAAAAGCGCCCCATGTTCCATCTGATCATCGTTCGACATGGCTTTCGGATATGCCGTCTTTTCATTCGGCGACGCGTTGGTCACGGCATCCTCAAAAGAACATCGGCAAGCCTGGCTGAAATAGAATTTGTTATAAAAATCAATGTTCTCGATACGATAGTTGGAAGTGTTCAGATTAATCTGATAATCATGGACTTCGCCATAGACTTTATCCACCGGGATATTAAAACGGCTCCAATCCACCCGACCGCCCTGTCCTATCCAAAGATGGCTGTCCAAATTGATAAGTCCGTGAGTGTCATGGATGATGGACTGGTCTTTCTCCGACTTGAGGATGAGATCGCATTGTTTCACTTCAAACACACAAGCCGTATCCGAAGGAAAGATGAAATTCGCATTGGGGGCAACCCATTGGGTGACACCTTTCACGCCCAACACCCGGTCAACCAAAAGATCGCGGCATGATTTCAGGAACTTGTCCATTTGGTTTTGTCGTTTTGCGAAACGACTGTTGGCAAAAGTGAGGAACCGATTCACGTCCGCTTTTGTCATGCCATTATAAGGGGCGGCAAGCAGTATTTCAGTAAAAGTAAAGATGTTGTAATAGGCTCTATTGGCTGTCTTGGCACGTATCAGTTCATAGAGGGAGATTGCTAACGCTGCCTCCGCCTCGTCATAATGCATGTTCCAAACGCCTCTGAAATCACTCATAACGCGCTCTGCATCGGCTTTATCCTGCTTGGACGTTGACGAGGTGAGATAGGTGTTCAGTTCCTCCAAGAACTGATTCTTGTCAGTAGAGAACGGCTTGGATTGAGGAAACGCCATCAAGGCAAAGCCCCAAAAGGCAGCCAATAGTATTACTATTCGTTTCATTTCCAATCACTTCTTAAATGCGGCAGCCACCCAATTGTTTTTAGAAAGATGTCCCACATAACGCAGTCCTTGTCGATGAGCTTCCTCCTTGATGCTCTCCAGATCTTCCGTATAAAAACCGCTAAAGAAAATATGCGCTTCTTGCCGCATGGCATCTGCATAATAATGCATGTCACGCAGCAAGATGTTACGGTTGATATTGGCCAGCACCACGTCAAACTCACCTCGGATGGCTGTGGCATCTCCCAAAATGATTTCGATGTCGTTGATACCGTTCAAAGCCACGTTGGTGAAAGCGTTGTTATATGCCCACTCGTCGTTGTCGATGGCCACAGTGCGTGCTGCCCCCAACTTCTTGGCGAGGATAGCCAGCACGGCGGTACCGCTGCCCATGTCAAGCACGTCCTTTCCTTTAAAATCTGTTTCCAGCATCAAGGTGATGATCTGCGCTGTAGTCTCATGATTGGCAGTGCCGAACGACATCTTAGGTTCGATGACCAGATCAAACTCATAGCTTGGGTCTGGATCATGGAACGGTGCCCGCACACGGCAACGCTCGTTGACCACCACAGGCTGATACGAAGCCTCCCAAAGCTCATTCCAGTCCTTGTCGGGCATCTCCTCCACCGCAAGCAGATGAACGCCTTTAAAGGCATCCATACGGAGCAGCTCTTCCACAACTTGATCATCACGGGTTTCGGCTGAACAATAAGCTTTTAAGCCGAAGTCATCATCCATGAAAGAATCAAAACCTATATCACCAAGCATCGTGGTCAGCATGTCGTGCTGGATGTCTGAGGTCGGTGAAGTGAAGGTATATTCAAAAGTTTTCATCATTCCCCTATTTGAGAAGCCTGAACACAGATCGAGACAAAGTCATCGGGTTTCAGTGAGGCGCCACCGATCAAGCCGCCATCGACATCTAGTTGGGAGAACAGTTCCGTGGCGTTCTTGGCGTTGCAGCTGCCGCCATAAAGGATGCGGATGTCATCGGCAGCGGCTTCATCGTAGTGTTCCTTCACGAGACCACGGATAAAGGCGTGCATCTCCTGTGCTTGTTCCGGCGTGGCGGTTTTGCCTGTTCCGATAGCCCAAACAGGTTCGTAGGCAATAATGGCGTCATAAATGGCATCACCATCGAGATGGAACAAGCCTTTTTCAAGCTGTTCCCTCACAACTTCGAAATGACGGCCAGCCTCACGTTCTTCAAGGACTTCGCCCACACAATAGATAGGCGACATGTTGTTCTCAATCACGCGGTTGATCTTCTCAGCGAGAATCTCGTTAGTCTCACCGAAATACTTTCTCCGCTCACTGTGTCCGATGATGCAGTAATCCACGTCGAGCGACTTCAGCATCTTGGCCGAAACCTCGCCTGTATAAGCTCCTTTGTCGTAAGCGCTACAGTTCTGCGCGCCCACGTTGAACTGCTGTTCCTCGAACTCCATATCGGTGAGCATCTCCAAATACGGGAACGGCGGGCAGATGATCACTTCGCATTTCACTTCCTCCTGTTCCTCCAGACGGTCAAGGATGTCGTTCACTAAATTCTCAGCCTCATCAAAAGTGAGGTTCATTTTCCAGTTTCCTGCTACGATTTTGCTTCTCATATTCAATTGATTTTTAATGTTTTTCTTTATTTTACACGAAGTTTTCTGCCAGGCCAAAGCTTGGTGGTCTTCTTTATGTTATTCAGTTTACACAATATGGACACTGTGGTGTAGTTTTCAACCGCAATTTCCGCTAATGTCTCGCCTTTTTTTGCCACATAGTATTTCATTCGTTCCCTGATTGGAGGATAAACAGCCTCCACGATATCCACCTTAAACTTGGCATCCATGTTATCGTAGGCCACCTCCAACAGGTCTGTTGACATGGAGAAATCCCTGTTAACAGGACGGTCTTGGTCTTTCAGGGAATGGGAGAACAGCCATTTGTAAGTCTGTTCAAGGTAGAACACTCGGGCCAGGCGGGAATGGTTCTCGCCTTCCAAGCGGTGATAAATCAGCCGGGTGGTATCGCCACACGAGCGAATGGAATCGACCACACGGTCGGAGCATCTTATCGGCACCAACTCGTCGTCAGTACCATGAATGATCCAAAGCGGCAAGGTGGACAGGCCACACAGCTCTTTGCCCGATGCGCCGCCACACATAGCCATGGCAGCGGCCACCTTGTCAGGATATTCCGTTGCCACATCCAAAGTACCGTAACCGCCCATACTCATGCCAAGCACATAAAAACGGTTGGTGTCAACCTTATAATGGTCGTCGATCCAGTCGTACAATGCCATCACTCGCGCCGGTTCCCATGAGGTTTGGGCTTGAGGCGCAACCACAATGGCATCAATGGGTCTCCCCTTCAACAGCGCATGGATGCACCCATAGCGCAACACCATCTCCAAAGAGTCACCACTCAAGCTCTTCCCATGAAGAAACATCACCAAGGGCAACTCTTCCGCCTTCTCATAACTATCCGGGAGATAAAGCCAAAAGTCATACCCTTCCTCAACGAAGCCGCGACAAGCCATCAGCTGTGCCAATGAAGGCAAGGACATCTGAATGAGCATCAATATGAGAAACAACTTTTTCATGGCCATCAACTGATTCGAACTCTCGGGTCAATAATTCCATAAATGATGTCAACAATCAAATTCACAATAATAAGCATCACAGCGATGAACAGCACAGCCCCCATGATCACGGGGAAGTCGTATTTTTCCAGCGCGTCCACCACCACCACGCCGATGCCTTTCCAGTCGAACACATATTCGATAAAAACAGCACCAGCTAACAGCGAGGCGAACCACCCCGAGATGGCCGTCACCACTGGATTCAAGGCGTTACGCAAAGCATGGACGCAAATCACGCGCCATGGTCTCAAGCCCTTAGCTTTAGCCGTCCTGACGTAATCCATCGACATGGCTTCAAGCAACGAGGTGCGCGTCAGTTCGACCACCACTGCCAAAGGACGCATCCCCAATGTCAAGGCGGGCAAGATTAGGTTTGACAATGTAAGATATTCTCCCCTGCCATATTCATCCACAGTGTATAGACTGCCCGTCATGCTCAGTCCTGTGACATCTTCCAGAATGAAACCGAAGATCCAGGCCATCAGGATGGCAGCGAAAAACGAAGGCAGCGACATACCTATCGTAGTGATGAACAAGGTAAGTTTGTTGAGGAAATTCGTGTTCAGAATGGCCGTCAGGATGCCAATGACAAGTCCCAAAATGAAAGCAAGCGAGATAGATACCGCCGCCAGGAGCAAAGTATTTGGGAAAGCCTCGCCAAGAATTGAAGAGACATTGCGCTTGCTCTGGTACGACATCCTCAGATACGGTGCCTTTAGCACCACCGCCGTCGTTCCAACAGTGGCGATTTTCGTATATGGTGCCACTCGCTCCAGCTTCTTTTCGCCATTTGAGACATCGTAAAACGAAAGCGGCACCAGATCATTGAGATAATCAACATACTGTTTCCCAAGACTTTGATTCAATCCCAGTTCCTCGCGGATGGCATCCACTGATTCCTTGTCAGCACGCTGGCCAAGCATCATTTGGGCGGGGTCGCCAGGCAGGATGTTGAAAAGGAAAAACACCAACGTGGCGACACCCCAAAGCACCGCCAAACCGTAAAGCAATTTCCTGATCACATACGCGCCCATACCTTCTTAAAGTCAACAGCACTCCATTTGTCCACCACCAACCCCTCATCCAGCAAAATCAAGCCTGGATTGAAACGCACTATCGTCTTGATTTCCAATTCATCGCCATAATACACCTCATTGACAAAAGGATATTGGGCTTGCAGCTCTTCCACATATTCCTGTGGCGAAGCCGTGACCCAAATCACGTCATACCCCCTTTGTCCAGCCGTCCAAGTGATATCCTTGATTTTATTCCACTCTTTGTCCGTAATCTTGCTCATATCATGTGAGGTGAACATCATCAAGTTCTTCGTATTCAAGATCATATCGGTAACATCATCGCCATCCTCATCCAAGGCCGAGAAGCCAAGGAAGCTGTTTCCTCCTTCCACCCTTTGATCGACAAACTCCCATTGGCTCATCCATACGGAATCGTTCCAGGGATAGTTGGATGAAAGATATTCCTGCGTCTTACCTGTCTCTTTGTTCTTGAAAGTCAGATAAATCTGCTGCTCTTGATCATTCTTTTCATTCATTTGTTTACCCACTTTCCAATTCATAAAATCAATGACGGGAAGATGCCTATAGTTATAAATCTCGAAGCCAGTGAACAGCAGCGCATAGAATAATCCTATCGCAAACTGCAACCGAGGATGCAATCGGCATTGTATCAACTTGATATTCAACACTAAAGGAAGCAATACCGCATCAATTACCAAATTTTTGTAGAATGTCTGCCAGTTGGTCATTTTCACTGCTGTACCGAAGCAGCCGCAGTCGGGTACCATGTCATAAAGCGCATCGAAAAGTGTCACCGTGGTAAATAACAGCATGAATAGCGCACCGCCTACCGTTGCGATCTTAGGGCAGACATTGGTAAGCAGACAGATGCCTATCAGGAACTCGGCCAAGATCATCAGCACTGCCAATACCATCGTAGTCTCATTGAGCCACTCAATGTGGTAAGCTGCAAAATAGTCCAACATCTTGTACTTCGTCCCCAAAGGATCCACTCCTTTGGTGAAGCTGCTGAAGATAAAGAGTCCGCCGACCAAAAGACGGCAGACAGTCAGCGCTGGCTTGTCATATCTTTTTTTGAACAGCATACTGACAAGAATATTGGCAATCAGCACGATCAGAAACCAAAGTCTGTAACTGGGGATAAAGAAAATCCCCACTGCAGAGGCCACTGCGATGCCAATGCTGATCCAGCCAATTGTGTTTTTTTTAGTTTTCATAGCTGTTTTCTTTTTGTTCCGAAAGCAAAATCAGAGCGAACACTGCGTAGTTGATCATGTCGTAATAGTTAGCATCAAGCCCTTCAGAAGCTATGGTTTTACCACCATGATCTTCTATCGACTTGGTACGTAGCACTTTGGCCATGATAAGATCTGTGATTGAGCTGACACGCATATCACGCCAAGCCTCGTCGTAGTCATGGTTCTTACGGGTCATCAGTTCGTATGCCTCATTGGTCGCCTTGTCGTAAAGCCTTGCAGCCTCTTCCGAGGTGAGGTCTGGCTGATCCACTACGCCAAGCTGAAGTTGGATGATGCCCATCGCGGCATAGTTGACAATGCCGATGAACTCTGGCTCAATGCCTTCATCGACAAGTTGCTCCGCAACAGTCTGTAACGTTCTGATCCTCTTTACTTTAATAAAAATCTGATCCGTAATGGAAGGTGTACGAAGGATGCGCCAAGCCGGGCCATAATCTTTCATTTTATCAATAAACAACTTGCGGCATTGCGCCAACACAGCATGGAATTCCTGTTCAGTTTTAGGATTGCTCATTTTACAAATTATTACGGAGCAAAGATAAAAAAGTTTTCTTAAACAAAAAACATTCTGGCAAGCTTGTATTTTTAAAGAAAAGTAAAATATAACTATTCTATATATTATAGTAAATCATATTAAAAATCAATAAATTAATTATAATCATTGTTTCTATAAAATCAATTCCAATAAATTAATTATAAAAAACACTTGCATATTCCAATAATTTGATTTACTTTTGCTGAAATTTTAATACATAAAACATGGAAAAAGACAGCAACTGCATCCGTTTCGACTGGGCTGCCAAATACATCCTCCGCGACAAGGCTGACTTCGCCATCCTCGAAGGCCTCGTCTCCGCCGTCCTCGACGAGAAAATCACCATCACAGAACTCCTTGAGAGCGAAAGCAACCAAAAAAGAAAAGACGACAAGTTCAACCGCGTGGACATCAAAGCGAAAAACAGCATGGGCGACATCATCCTCGTCGAAGTCCAGCAAAGCACCGAGCTCTACTTCCTCCAGCGTGTCCTCTTCGGCGTGGCCAAGACCATCACAGAACACATCAAGCTCGGAAACAACTACCGAAACGTCAAAAAAGTCTATTCCATCAACATCCTCTACTTCGACTTCGGCGAGGGCGACGACTACCTCTACCACGGAAGCAACTCGCTCATCGGTGTCAACACTGGCGACCAGCTCAAGGTCACCGCCGACGAGCGCCAAGGCATCGAGACCGTGCTCTCAGAGAAAGTCTTCCCCGAATACTACCTGCTCCGCGTGGAGAAATACGACCAAGAGGAAGCGCATACAGCCCGCGAGGAATGGATGCGCTACCTGAAATGGGGCTACATCGACCCCTCGACGGAAGTGCCGGGACTGAAAGAAGCCTATGAGCGGCTAATGGAGCTGAAGATGACCGTCAAGGAGCGCAAGGCCTACGAGGATCATTTGGAAACCATTATGTACCAGAACGACGTGCTTGGTGCGGCACGACGTGACGGACGAATGGAAGGACGAATAGAAGGACGAATAGAAGGACGAATGGAAGAGCGTGAGGAAATAGCAGCAAAAATGCGCAGGGCCGGCCTCGATGAGGAAACAATACGGCAAATTATTGTTCCTTCTTCTTCTCCGTCCGCCTCAAAATCCCGATACTCACCTCAAACAGCAAATACAAAGGGATAGTGACCAAAACGAGCGTCATCAAATCAGGCGGGGTGATAATGGCCGCCACCACCATGATGACCACGAGAGCATGTTTGCGGTAACGCCTCAGAAGATCAGATTGCACAGCACCGATCTTGCCAAGGAAAAAAGCAATAACCGGCAGCTGGAACACCAATCCCATGATGAGTGTCAGCGTAGTGAATGTACCGATGTAGGAACCCAAGGTGATGTTGCTCTCCACCATGTCGGACACACTGTAAGTGCCTAAAAATCTGAACGAAATAGGAAAAAGTATGAAGTACGACATCAACACCCCCACAATGAAAAGGATATAGATGACAATCGCCATCCTAACGGAATATTTCCGCTCATTCTCGTAAAGTGCGGGCGTGATGAAGCGGAACAATTCATATATAATATAGGGCGAGGCTCCTAACAATCCAAGATAAAACGCCGCCGTCACATGGGTCATGAACTGGCTTGAAAGCTCTGTGGCAATAAGGTTGACGTGGTATTCGCTGAAGGTGAAGCTGGATCCAAGCCAATGCAGGAATTTCTCAATGTAGCGATAAGTCACAAAGTCCCACTTGGAGGGTGCGAGCAGAAGCTCGAAGGTCTTGTCTTTGAAACAAAACACAACAATGGCAATCACCGAAACCACGGCGATGATGCGGAACAACATCTGGCGGAGCACTTCGAGATGCTCGCCGAAAGTCATGGCATTAGGATTGGTGTTCGCTTGGTCTTTTTTCACGATTATTGCACAAGATAAATCTCGTTCGTCTCAAAGTTAATCTCCCATTTGCCGTTGGCAGACGACTCCCATTGGTATTTCTGCGACATCCGATCCCACCAACTCTGGAACTTGGTGCTGGTCTCCCCCATGTCCTTGACCAGTTTCTCATAGAGTTCTGTGTTGTCGGCATTGAGGATTTTAGCCAATTCGTTCAAGCCGTTTTTTCTTTCGAAAAGTTGCTGGATTTCGTTTTTTTCTTCAGGGGTTACTTGACCTACTTTTTTCTTCATAGTATGCTTATTTTGTTGTTAGAATTCCTTCCTGACCTCAAATGGATCTAAATAATTGATTTCCTTGATGTTGATTTCTGGCATAAACTCGCCAATCTTTCTGATGTCGTTTAGAAGGTCTCGAGAGGCATTGCGTTCAATGTGAGCCATCACGCATTGCTGGTGCGAGGGCGTGTTGAGATCCAACGTCAGCTTGCGGTTGAGCCAGAGGCAGCGGCGACACTGGTAGGCATCACAACAGCGGCACAAGGGAGCATAGTTGAGTCTAAGAAGTTGCGGGTTGGGAATATCCAAACCGTGTTCCAAATCGCCAACAGAGTTATCTGATGAGCTATCGTAATAAAAAGCCGGACAGAGGTAGAATTTCCCATTAGGCGCAAGGGTAATGTTGTTCACACCCGCCTCACAATTATGCATATTATCCAGCATCATCCTGTCAGTCAGCAGGTTGAACTGTAGAGATTGGCCTTGTTTGTAAAGGTCAAGCAGAGTTTTGTCCCACTCGCTCAGCACTTGCTTATAGGTCTCAATCCGCTCATCTTTGAATTGTTCAACATCGGTAACGCAAAGGTTGATGCGCTGGCCAAAGGCAAAGAGTTTGGTGATTTCGTCCTTCTGTTTCAGCATCTCACTAAAAGTCAAGCGGAGCACCAGATTATTCGCTTCCACCTTTTTGGGAATGGCATCGGCCACTTCCACATCGGCCTCACTTTTATCATTGAGACCTGTTTCGGGTTTCTTGCCAACAGGATAAATCTTCACATTGTCAATGCTCTCGATAACTGAGGCGTATTCTTCGGGCAAGGCATAGTCGGGGAAGACATACTGGATCATCAGGTTCTGTTTCATCCCGAAGAGGATGCCTTTTTTGAGGGTTTCTATCGAAATTAAGTTCCGCGCTGTAAGCGGATTGTCGGCATGGCAGTAGGCCACGCTGGTGTCATCCAATAAAATCACAAGGTATTGCAGCATGGCTCAGCAGGTTTCGGGTTTCACTTCACGTTTGTTGGCTTCGTACTGCTCACGCAAGTTCTCTAATTCAAGTTTGCGGTAGAGTTTGTTCCAATAGTAGTTATTGGCACGAACGCGGGCCTTGTGCATGAGGCAGATGGCTGTGGCGCGTTGGAACACTGTATGGGTCTGAGCGGCGTCGTAGTTCTCGCCTTGGCACCATGCACACCCACTGGCCACCTCACATTCGATGCACTTCTGCGGACTTTGAGTTGTTCTGTCCAAAGTGAGGAAGGGGCGCAGTTTGTTCTTGTCAATGCCGTCATGGATATTGCCGATAATCCAAGCTTCTTTGTCCCTTAAAGAATACTGTGCAAAACGGGTGCAAGGATAGAGGTTGCCGGCAGCATCCACGCTGAGCATCTTGCCCGCGCCACACCAGTTTTGGTTGTCGCGCACGGGATCCATGGGCTTGCCGATGTGCTCCGAGAAGAAGGAACAGGCGTAATCTTGGTAATAACCGCCATCAATAATGGCATCAGCGAGTTGTACCAGTTGCTCCTCAAACTTCAAGTCATCGCCCTCTTGCCACACATCCTCGAACACCACATTGATGTTCACCTGATGGATACCCAAAGAGTAAAGATGCAACACGCTTTCAGTGATATACGGAATATCCACCGAGGAAATAGTGACCTTTGTACCGTCGCCCGGGAACTGTTCCAACCATAGCGGGATGTTTCTTACCACATCTTTGTAAGAGCCTTTCTCGGTGATTTTATATACACGGTTGAGGTCGTGCTTCTTCTCCGTTCCATCAATAGTAATACCAATGGAGAGGTGGTCGTGGTTCTTCTTAATAAAGTCCTGCACAGCTTTCTCGTGGTAGTTGATGCCGTTAGTGGAGAAAGAGAAACGGTAACTGTTAAACCAGTGATGGTTACGGCGAAAGAGCTCGATTTTAATATAGTCGCAAATCTTGTCAATGAGATCTATTTCCAGAAACGGCTCGCCGCCGATGAAATCCCACACCACCGACTCGAATGCGAAATCAGGATCATTCTCATTGTCAAGCACATAGTTGATAAAGGTCTTGGCCACCTCCCAGGACATTCTTTCCTTCACATTTTTGCCCACAAGATAGCAGTATTTACAGGCTAACTGGCAGTCTTTAGTGACGATGAAGGTAATGTTTTTCGCCATGCCACCCCGCCATCCTCTGTCGATTTCCTTGATGTTGGCGGTTTTCCCCTCGTTTTCCATCTTTGTATATTCTTTCATCTTATTACGAAGTGGTCCCTTTGCAGCTTGAGGTACATGTCGAGGAGCAATTAATTGCACACGCTGTTCCACACGAAGAACTACAAAAACCACTACACACCACACATGGATCGCTCTTTGAGCCACCTCTACAAGTGGTATCGCAATAGTACCCGCAACACATGTCACAACTATTGTCACAATCACCTGAACATGAGTTTACGCAATAACCTCCACAGTATTGCATGCACTGCTTACTGCAAGTATTGCAGTTACCCGTTGCGGTACCAGTACAATCTCCCGTGCAATCTGACGAACATGCGTTGCCACAGCTTCCTTTACACGTTCCGCTGCATCCAGTGGAGCATCCACCTTGGCATGTCCCCGTGCAGTTGTTTCCGCATCCAACCGCACATGCCAACGCACACGACGTGGAACAATTGTCCGAACAAACGTTGGTGCAAGCGGTCTTGCAGCCAGCAGAACACGTGCTCGAACAAGCGGCACAGTTAAGGGATTGCGAGCTTCCCGTGCAAGAGTTCATACAACTCGAAGAGCATTCCGCGGTGCAATCCGTGCAGTCATAGTTTTCTTTGTTGCAACTGGAGAGCACTGGCAGAACATTAGAAAAGGCCACCAATCCGATGACAGGCAAGGCCTTTTTGGCAGCCTCCTTGAAAAATTCCCTTCTGCTTTTTAATTCTTTGTCTTTCATGTCAATTCTTTTTTACGGAAACACAATCTCATACTCTTCACCTTTCGCCTCATCGGTCACATAAACCTTGATGCACCAGCACAAATCTTTCCAGCCATTGGATAACGAATTTAACCACGATCCCGCATTAACACTTCTCCATCTTGCATTTGGATTGTTTTTTCCAAGCGACGATCCAGCTGGATACTGCCCGGAAGAATGTGTTTTAGTAAAAGCGACCCAAAGGTTTTTGGAGGCATTCAAATCAATTGCATCCGCAATGGTGATTTCCTTTTCACCTTCATAGGAGAAAGTGTTGTTCTTGTTTAAGATTTTATTGGAAGGGGCTTCTTCACCTCCCTCATAAATGTCGAGCGTATAAGAGCCAGATTCTCCAACATATACCCTAACTTTGGAAATTTTCATGCCAGCGTAACTAGACAAGACCTCCACCGGAAACATGACAGCCCATGTTAGAGTCCCGCCATCAGTCAATCCCCAGCAAGTGTTAAACGAGGTTCCATAGTCCAACCACATCTCGTTTTTCGTGGTGAAACTCTCCTCATTGCCATAAATCAAGCCGGAACTCGTGTTCGCGTATGCTCTCACATAGTATTTTGTGTTGGGCTTCAGATTTGAAATCTCAGAAACAAAATCCCCAGTCCCGTGTGAATCATCGGTATAGACATCATACACAGTGGGATTAGGGGCTTCACCGTAACAAATACCACCTGCACCTATGGTGAAAGCACCCGTATAGCTCACATTTCCTCCACCTCGGGCTGAAGTTTCTGTGATATTGGTGACAGGTTTTGTGGTAACAGTGATCTCGCCTTCTGGCTTTTTTTTACAGGCTGCTAACACCATTGCCAAACACAACAATGCTACAAACCCCTTAATTGTACTAATTTTACTATTCATTTCGCTCTGCTTTTCAAGTGACAAGTATGTTTTGCGAGTGCAAGTCACTTTATTTCAAGCACAAAAATAGCAAAAAAAACTATTGTCAAAATATTTTATCAAAAAAATCATTTTAACAGGTGATAATATTTTTGCTGATACCCCTCTCCTATTTGTTCTGGGTGAAAGATGGAGATGAAATCGGCCAAAAGAACATCCGGCTCAATCTGTGACTTCTCAAAATAGCCCGTCTCCTGAATGTCACAGACTAAAATCTTGTGGTTTTTATAGGCATCAAAAAGCGCATATACAGCCTGATCACGCTTCAGCGACTCATAGGTCATCGGCAACGAGGAAGAGTTGGTCACACGCCAAAAATCGGCATGTTGAGCTTTGGCGAGGATGGTCTCCGAATCCAAGGGAAAACTGGCTGTGGAGGGATTGTCTTTCCAGATGTAGTCAGCACCGGCATCCTTGAACAATTGGGCAATATAGCTTTGACCTCCAGCCACATACCATTGCCCGTTGAAAGCCAAATCGGAAAACACCGTTGGGCGTGTCTCCACATCAACGCATAGGTCTTTCAAGGCGTTATAACGGGCTTCAATCTCATCAAACCAATCGTCAGCGTCTTGCTTACGACCCGTCATCATGCCCACAACACGGATCCATTCCGCACGGCCTAAAGGCGTGGTTTCCAGATAATCCGCAAAGGGAAACAGCATCGCTCCCGTCACCTTCAACGGGTCTTGGTTGCCATCAAAATAAGGGGAATAAAGAATGACATCGGGATGCATCTGAATCATCAGCTCGATGTTTTTGGCCGTCTCAGTGCCGACATCCTTCACCTTGCCTTCGGCGAGAAGGTCAATCATCCGCTTATCATGAACATAACGACCTTCCAAAAGCCCTTTCACACGGGAAATTTCACCAAGTTGAAGATAGACAGACCACTGTGTGGAGGAAAAGCAAATCACAGAACTAAAGCCCTCCTTGGGAATAAAATAACTGCCCAACGAAACAGTGCTGTCCCAAGGATTGCAGACCTCCATCTGATAGCCCGAATCAGCCTCATACACAGCCACATTACGGGCATATCGCATTAGGTTTTGGCCCTGTGGCTCCGACTTTTGTTCTTGAATTGTCCTCGACGCACACGATGCCATCAACAGCACCGCGAGCATCAACGACATCAAGACCTTGCAATACTTTCGAGACATTCCTTGCATAAGCAATCGTTATAAACCTTCAACTTTTGCCTGGCTTCGTTGTCCAGTTTAACCTTAACGCACCAGCATTCCACCGAGTGAATACACTCGAACTCTTTCCCACATTTCGGACAAATCTTCTTCATTCTTTCTTCTTTCTTCTGTCTTCTGTCTTCTTAATTAAACAACATAAATCCCGGGCAAATCCCCGCTTCAAATGAGCTTAACAGCACACCGTCAGATGAATAGCGATACACTGAGCCCTCTGTGGTATAAGTCTTTGCGTCCGAGACATAAATGTCACCATTATTAGGATCAACAGCAATCTTGTAGAAATTACGGTCTTCCGCCAGAATTGCAAAGCTATCCTCGGTGTCGGGACTGTCGATGCTCACGCGGCGGACAGCATTGTCACGGAAATAATAAAGATAGGTGCCTGTGGGGTCAATGGCCAGATTCATGACACCCTCGTAGGGATCAAAAGAAGCCATGCTGACGGCTTGCTTTGTCATCGGATCGATACGCCAAAGCGCGGGATCCTCAGCCTCTTCAGTCCAAACGGCACCTTCACATAGCACCCAGACCTTGCCGTTTTTATCAACAACCATCCCACAAGGCTCTTTGCCCACAGCGATTTCCGCCACTTTCACGTCACTGTTAACATCCACTACCTGCACAGTGTTGTTATTGACCGTGGGGCAATAATAATTCGACCAGTTGGCCACATAAACCTCTTGCCCAACTTGCACCATAGTCTCAGTGGGTTTCCCCATTTGAATGGTTCCCGTATGAGTCATATTCTTGGGATTGACAATCCAAAGATCACTACCCACAATATCACTGACGTAAGCCTTCTCGGGATTGACAACATGCATGTAACGCGGTGAATAGAAATCTGTTAACATAAAAGGTTGGGTTGTGTCGCACACGATGGTGTTGGCATCCACCTTATAAATATAGTTGCTGTTGTTGACTACGATATAGAGTTTGCCATCGACGAGCGCGAGGCTTTGCCCTGTGTCACCAAGGACAGCTCCGTTGTTGGCGCGATAAAACAAATGATTGGCCACAGTGTCCATTTCAGGGTTATAGAATGTCAGTGTGGAACCACCATTGGTGAAACTGCCTTCATTAATCACAAAAACACCTTTACCGATGGATACGGACTCAGGGGTAACGGGATCCTCAGGCTTACACGAAACCATCAGCAAGACCAACAGACAGGATAAAATGACCGAAATTTTTTTCATAGGTTTTATTTCTTTAAAAATTTATTGACAACGATTTTCTCATTTGTTTGAACACTGGCCACATAAACACCCGCTGGCAATGACGACACATCAACCGTGTTGCTCTCTGAAACGGCAAGACGTTGTCCTTGTAGCGAATAAACCACTATCGATACAATATCGTCCGTTTTCACTGTGAGGACATCCACAACGGGGTTTGGATGGATTTGAAATGGTTCAGTGGCAATATCATTTACGGTATAGGGATGAACTTGGTCGTGGATTACACCGACAGCGTCCAAGTCGAAGCCGCTGGATTCGAAAGGCGTGGGCCAAGGGTCGTTGACGATATGGCCTTCCGAGTCGTAAGTGGCATACTCAGGCTGGATGCAGCCGACCACATCCACGATGCGGACATGAGTGACCTTGTTCTTGTCAAGCAAAGCATTGTCGGGAAGCTCACTAAGATCGAAAGGTGTGCCATAAAGCACAATGTATTTCCCTGCGAAATTATGCACAAGTTGAGGCTCCACACAGCCGAAGCTGCCGATTTGAGGGCTCTCAACGACATTCGATACAGCTGGGAAACGCACGTAGTTCACGCCGTCGGAGCTGACCTCCACAAAGCCCATTTCCAGAAAATAAAAGCCTGGTTGTTGGGCATTCTCAATAGGATTCTCAAACACAGCGAAGTCGGGGCCTGGGCCATCGCAAATGGGTGAAGCAAAGGTAAGCACCGCGTTACCGCCGTCGCCAAGGCTGACAAAAATCTCATTGGCTTTGCCGACACCATCTGTGTCGGTGCCATACGAGGCAACACCATTCTGAGGCTTGTCGATCCGAACTGGACCGCGTTCCACCACGCATCCTGTAGCCCAAGCGACAAAAGCCGACGAGTCGGCATGGATGGCAGTGGTTCCCTCCTGCCCCGCCGGTGGCGCGAACTGCGCCACCGACAGCAACGGGAGGACAACTAAAAATATGGATAAGATTTTTCTCATTTCACGGAGAGTTTCACCGTTTGACGGTTAACGCCGTCGCTCACTGTCACAAAATACATACCAGCTTGATAGTTAGCAGTCTCAATACGGACTGGCTCACTATTCTGATTCACAGCAAAGCTGTTGAGCACCCTACCTTGAAGGTCAGTGACAGTAACCACAGCCTCTTTTTCCATGCCTTCGACGCTCAGCAGGGTATATGATGAAGCGGGGTTAGGATAGAGCGAGAAGGAGTTTTCACTCTCGTTCACATTGGTATTGTTGGAAACAGGTGTCACAGGTGTTTCCCAAACCAAGGTCCAGGGAGCGACCTCGGTACCGCAGGACTCATCGCCCCACTTGATGAAATCACCGTTCACGACCGTCTGTTCCTCATAGCCGTTCCATGCCGCAGCACCGTTGATGTTATACATCCAATAGTCACCGACAAGGGCGAGATGCTGTGTTCCATAGTCAAAATTGATTTCAGTAACCATGCCGCCACCACCTTCGTAAGCGAAGCGACTGTCAGCCGCTGCGATGACATCCATCACGTCCTTCACATAGACCACGCACGTTCCAGGAGTGAAACGATAGCCCCAAGCATAGCACACATTGGGATCAGCCCAGTTCACGGCAAACACCACTTCATCGGTGCCTTCGCCGACCCAATAAAGGATTTCGGAAGGATTGATCATGGCATCAACGGCATAAGGATAAATTGGCTCCACAGGAGTTTCCCAAACCAAGGTCCAAGGAGCGATCTCAGTGCCGCAGGACTCATCGCCCCACTTGATGAAATCACCGTTCGCAACAGGCTGCGCGTCAAAACCTAACATTGCCATTGCTCCATTGATGTTATACATCCAGTAAGCGCCATCAAGGGCAAGCTGATTGTAGTTATAATCAAGTGTGATGTTCGTCACGCCCCAGCCTCCAACTTCGTAAGCGAAGCGACTGTCAGCCGCTGCGATGGCATCCATCACATCCTTGACAAGGACATTTTCGGTGGAGAAGCGGTAGCCCCAGGCATAGCACACCTCCGGATTTGCCCAGTTCACGGCAAACACCACTTCATTGGTGCCTTCGCCAACCCAGTAAAGGATTTCAGAAGGATCAATCATAGCTTCATTGGCCAGAGGATACACAGCGGCAACTTCCTTTTCCCAAACATAGATGTAGTTAACAGGATCAACTAAGGTGCCGCAATGAGTGTCACCTAATTTCACATATTCGCCAGGAGCGACCGTAGCCACATCAAAGGTATCCCATGAGGAATTACCATTGATCAAAAATGAAACCCACATCTCTTCTACAAGACTCAGGTCAAGGTTACCATTGTTAAAATGCACATCGACGAGCCAGCCAGCATCAGTTGCTTCATAACTGAAACGGTAATCAGCTGCAGCAATGCCATCCATGATTTCTTTAACAGTGACGTTTTCAGCATTGAAGCGATAACCCCATGCCAAAGCAGTGTCGGGTTCAGCCCAGTTGGCAATGAAGATCACTTGGTTTTCACCTTCGCCAATCCAGTATTTGATTTGATCAGGTGTGATTGTGGCATCCTCTTGAGCGAAGAGGTTGGTCGTAAAAAGGCCAAAGATTCCCATAAGGAACAAAAGGGTAAAGTTTTTGATACGCATACGCATAAGTTTTAAAGGTTAATAATTCAAATCCCTCAAAAACTTCTAGGATGAGGTTGGATACCTATAATAATATGAAGCCCAGCTCTTATCCCGAAAGCTTTGTTTTACGACATGAGGCAGGTCTTCTGACTTGGGTCTCGACTTGTCGCCTTCCCATCAGACCGAGCGTCCGACAGTGGCATAGTGGCAAGCGTCCAACCGACACAGCAGCGGGAACTGTCCGGGATTCACACCCGATTCCCTATTGAGTCCTTACGGACACCACATATCGACTGCAAAGGTAATAATATTATTTTTTGTTCTTCCAAAAAATTTGGAAATCTTCATAATTTCTCTTCAAGAGATTCGGGATATCCAGGCCGTATGGGCATTTCGCCTTACAAGCATCACAATGCACGCAATCCTCAATCAGTTTCATCTTCTCGGCCCATTCCTCAGTGAGATACACACTCAACGGGGCGCGGCGCAGGAAGAGGCTCATCCTGTTGCAATCGTTGATCTGTATGCCCACTGTGCAAGGCATACAATAGCCGCAACCACGGCAGAAGTCCCCAGAAAGGCTTTCGCGCTCCTCTCCTACTTTTTTCCATCGTTCGGGGGTCATCGCCGGCTCGTCAGTTTGATATGAGAGGAACTCGTCAAGCTCGCTTTCTCGCTGGATGCCCCAGATTGGCAGCGCATGGTCATATTGGCTCAAGAAAGCATACGCCAACGCCGAGTCGTTGATCAAGCCACCTGCCAAAGCCTTCATGCAGATGAACCCCATGCCACGTTTGCGGGCGGCCTCCACGATAACCTCGTCCTCAGCCGACGAGAGATACGAGAACGGATATTGCAAAGTGTCATAATAACCACTTTCGATGGCTTCTTTTGCCACTCCCTGCCTATGGTTGCTGATACCGATGAAACGCACCTTCCCTTGCCGCTGGGCCACTTTCATGGCATCATACAAACCCACCTTGTCATCGGGCTTAGGGCAATAACTCGGATTATGAAACTGATATATATCAAGGTAATCCGTCTTCAAGTTCGTCAATGTGGTATGAAGATCCTTCCAGAATTCCTCCACCGTGGTGGCACCCGTCTTGGAAGCAATCACTATCTTGCTGCGGCAATGCGACAGAGCTTCGCCGATCTTCTCCTCACTGTCTGTGTAAAACCGCGCCGTGTCATAATAATCAATGCCGTTGTTATAGGCTTTTTGCAGCAGATAAACGGCTTCTTTCATACTGACACGTTGGATTGGCAAGGCACCAAATCCATTCTTGTTCACCTTCAAGCCAGTGTTTCCAATTGATACAGTTTTCATAATTCAGTAATTTGCCACAAATATAAAAAAAATAATTATTACTTTTGCAACATGAAAAAAATATTAATTCTAAATGGCCCTAATCTCAACCTCATCGGGCATCGTGAACCTGAGATTTACGGCAACATCTCATTTGAGGATTATCTCATTGATTTACACCATTCTTTCCCTAAAGTGACGTTGGATTACTATCAATCCAACCATGAGGGCTGCCTAATTGACAAGCTTCAAGAGGCCGATCATTGCTACGATGGCGTGGTAATGAATCCAGGAGCTTATGCACACACTTCCATCGCCCTTGCCGACTGCATCAGGGCTATCAGCATTCCCGTTGTCGAGGTACACATCTCCGATATCAGCCAACGCGAGCCATACAGGCGTCATTCTTATACCGCCGAAGCCTGCCGGAAGTGTTTTGTGGGTCACGGACTGAAGGGTTACGACTTAGGCGTGAATGAACTTCTCAAGATCTAAATCGGAATATTTCTTTTTGCCTTTCAGGAAATTCTCAAAGACAATGTTTTTCCGATACATTTGTCCCACTTGACGGTGGGGCAACTCCTTACGCACCTTCCTGATTGCCGGGATGCGCTTGTAAAAGTCGAAATGTGCCCTGATGACAGCCCAAAAGTCAGCCAAACCTCCGCCGAGCAGGAACTTAAACGCCGCTACCCAATCGAGCAAGACACGATACGCCAAAGTCAAAAAGACACGAGATGGCAGGTTCTTGTAAAGCAGCGTCATGTTGTTTCTGAAGTTGAGATAAGTCTTCCGCGCGGAGCTTTTGGGCAACGTGCCACCGCCGATGTGATAGACTTTTGATTGCGGACAGCAATAGATCTTATAACCCAAATTCTTCATTCTCCAGCAGAAGTCGATCTCTTCCATGTGAGCGAAGAAAGAATCGTCGAGGCCACCGTGTTTGAGATAAAGATCCGCGCGGACGAACATACAGGCTCCTGTGGCCCAGAACACCTCACAGGCATCATCATACTGACCGTGATCCTCCTCCAAATGCTGGAAAAGACGACCTCGACAGAACGGATAGCCGTAACGGTCGATGAAACCACCCGCGGCACCAGCATACTCGAACCTCGTCTTGTCATAATAGGAAAGGATCTTCGGCTGGCAAGCGACAATCTTAGGATCAGAGTCCATCAAGGCGATGACAGGCTCTATCCACTGCGGAGTCACTTCGATATCTGAATTCAACAACACGTAATATTCAGCTTCAATCTGCCGAAGCGCAAGGTTGTAACCGGTTGCAAAGCCACCATTGGAGCCATTGACAATCAAGCGGATGCCTGGAAAACGCTCCCGCATGAAGTCCACAGAGCCATCCGAGGAGGCATTGTCAGCCACCACAATATCAGCCAGCTCAGCATTAGTGTTGGCAATGACATTGGGCAGAAACTCCTCCAAGAATTTCTTGCCGTTGTAGTTCAATATGACCACTGCTACCCGTTTCATGATGCTTTGTCTTGTCTTGAATGTTTCCAACGCCTATGCGACCACAGCCAGTTGTCGGGGTTGTTCTGTATAAAACGCTCCACATGGCGTACATATTGTTCGAGGATAAAGCCATCTTCCACCGTGTGAGGATTTTCACAAATCAGTTTGAATGTCACCTTATAAAAACCTCGTTTCACTCTCAGCATTTCCACATAGACCACGGCGTAATCATGCTTCTTGGCTAATTTTTCCACGCCGGTGTACCAGCAAGTGTCGCGATGCAGAAAGTCCGTCCAATAGTCCGTTTCCGCGCCTTTAGGCGACTGGTCACCGAGGATCAACACGGCAGAAAGCCCATCACTCAAATTGTCAAGCACCGTTTGCACCGATCGCATCTCGATCATCATTTTCGGGTTATCCGAATGATTGGTCCTCAACTTATACACAAGATTGTCAAAATAGTGATTCGAGAGTTGTTTATAGATAACAAATGCCCGATGCGGCATCATTTTCCCCATGATGTTGCAAAGCCACTCCCAGTTGCTGGAATGATGCATCGCCAGAAACACGTTCTTTCCCTTTTTGTACAAATCCTCAAGCATCTCCGGATTGGTAACTGTAATCCTTTCAAGTATTTCAGAAGGTTTCATTTCACGCTCTTTCAAGGTCTCGGTTATGACATCGCAGAAATTATGATAGAACTGTTTTTCGATCTTTTTAATCTCTGTGTCCGACTTTTCCGGGAACGACATCACAAGGTTTTCGCGAACCACTTTACGGCGGTAGCGAATCAAGTGGTAAAGAATGAAATAGCAGATGTCAGACCCAAGATACAGCATGTGTTTATCTTGGATTGTTGTAGAGGTCACCCGCCCGGGTACCCCAGGCGCCAGGGGCCTCGGTCTGGTCGATGACATCACCTGTATATTCATGGCCGTAAAAGCGAGAATAGATCATCATCTGCCAACGCGGGTTGTTGATCTCGCCGATGATGTCAGAGTGGATCAGCTGATAGTCGTTGGTGACCATATCCTGCGACATGAAGACACAGTGTTTGTTGCGCTGTCCAGCCACCTCGTAGTAATGCCAAATCTCGTATGGATAGGCGCCTGGCTCAAAAGGCTCCTCGCAAATTTTGTCGGGGGTGCCATACCTGAGATACATATAGCCACGGTCAGTCATATAACCCTTAGTAGTGCGTGTCGAATAAGAGGCATTGACACGTTTCACCTGTGCATAATATTCCTGCCAAGCTTCTTTCGGGTTCAACGGAGCTCTGCTGTTCCAGAAACTGTAAAGAAACTGCTGCATGGTCTTCTTATCGTCGGTCTTCACTAAATTGTTGACATAGTCGCGTTCCGTCTCAGAGCAACGGGGATTAAGGCAGCGAAGATATTCACGCAATGTATCCAAATTGTCGATGTCGGCGACAAAAGTATTAGCGAAATAGGTTGAGGCGAGGTCATCGAGATCCACTTCACAACCTGGGTTGTAACGTTGGAAAAAGACGCTATTCGAAGCCAGGAGCTTGTTTTCACGGTCACGCATCTCAACCACCAAATAATAGTTTCCTGTAGGCAGTGTCTTGATATTCAACGTATTCAGAAGAATATTCGCATTGCTTACATCCATTCGCTTCATGAAACTGAAATCTTTCATCTTGGCTGATGACTCGTATGACTGGACGTAGTAATTCACCATATACTGGCCTCCTTCGGGATAATATTTATCACTGTTATACAGCTCGGTATAGAATGTCAAGTTGTTTGTGTTGGCAAGATAAAAAGAGTACACGCGAGGAACGATGTCGTAGCCGCTTTTGGTCAGTTCCGTATGGGTTGCAGCTTTTTTATAGCTTTCGACCAAAAGGATGTCAGAAACCGCTGGAGCATTGGCAGGATAGTCGATGACCACCGTTTGTGATGAGGAGAAAGGAATCTGCTCAGGATTGTTCAGGTCTTTGACTGTGATTTCCATGGTATATTCCCCGTTTTCGAGCGAGAAACGTTGCTGGTCGATGAAGGCACCCGCGATTTTGGTCGTATCGGCCACCACGGGACTGTCAAGGGCAACTTTGGAGAAGTTGCATATCCTCTCCCCTTGTTTGAAGATCGTCTGTATTTCGACCGAGGCCTTGTATTTGAGTGGTTCAAATTGTTTATAAACGACTGTAGAACAGTCAAAAGCGATGGCGTTCTCTATGAAAGGCGTTCCACCGGGTGTGTTGTATGTTGTCGATGAGAGGAACGACTGGACGGCTTTTTTTTGTGCCATGCCGACCATGACGAAGGCCATGCACAGGAGGGAAAATAGGATTTTTTTCATGACAAGAGATAAGATTTATGATGCTGCAAAAATAAGAAAAAAAATTTTTTTGGGCAAAAATGCTTGTATGAAAACAAAAAGTTGTACTTTTGCAGCGGAGATATGGCTGAGTGGTCGATAGCGGCGGTCTTGAAAACCGTTAAACCGAAAGGTTTCGGGGGTTCGAATCCCTCTGTCTCCGCAGCTAAAAGCGACGCAGGTCGCTTTTATTTTTGACCAATTAGGAAAGATGCCGGAGTGGTCGATCGGGGCGGTCTCGAAAACCGTTGAACGCTTTGCGTTCCAAGGGTTCGAATCCCTTTCTTTCCGCTGAAAAGAAGTCTGGATTTGAGATATCCAGGCTTTTTTTATTATTTTTGCTCCCATGATTCCAGCCATCTTCAACGGACGCCGTTTCAACAGCTACAGCAACTACTTCACGTCGCTGTTCGGAAGCCGCATGCAGAAAATCAGCATTGACGCGGGTTTCAGCTGTCCCAACCGTGACGGGACAATCAGCACAGGCGGATGCTCGTTTTGCAGCAACAAAGCCTTCCGCCCCTCTTATTGCCAACCAGAGAAAAGCATCCGCCAACAAATAGAGGAAGGCATCGAGTTCCATAAACAACGATATAGACGCGCCAACAAATATCTCGCTTATTTCCAGCCTTTTTCAAACACTCACAAACCTCTTGAAGAGCTGAAAACAATCTATGCCCAAGCCTTGGAACCACCCGAAATCGCCGGCATTGTCATCGGCACAAGGCCTGATTTAATTGATGAACCCCTACTCCACTATCTCAACGAAGTTCAGCAAACCCACTACGTGATGCTGGAATACGGTGTGGAAAGCGTTTACGACGAAACCCTGAAGCGTGTCAACCGAGGTCATGACTTTGCCTCTGCGGAAAAGGCCATCCTGCTCACCGCACAATACGGCATCCCTTGCGGCGCACATTTCATCTTCGGTCTGCCAGGCGAGACCAAAGCCATGATGCTCCACGCCGCCGACATCATTTCACAATTGCCTTTGACCACGGTCAAATTCCACCAGCTACAAATCTTCAAAGGCACCAAGATGGCCGAAGAATACCTTCAGCATCCTGACGCCTTTCATCTCTTTGATTTAGAAGAATATATCGACTTCGTTATTGACTTTGCTGAGCGTCTGAGTCCCAACATCGTCATTGAGCGCTTCGCTGGTGAGGTGCCGCCCCGCTATCTCGTCTCCGAACCTTGGATGAAACTCCGTTACGATGAGGTCTTAAACCGCATCGAGAGCCAGATGGAAAAAAGGGACACCTGGCAAGGAAAGCTTTCCCAAAATCGCATGTTATGTTCCCAAGAAAACATGCACCTAAAAAACAATATCAACTGAAAAGCCATGAAAAAGATTTTGCTTTGCCTATGTGCATTATGCCTTTCGCTTGAAATACTAGCCCAAGAACAAATCAAGATCAACATTATCTTGACGGAACAATCCGATCCTGTAGCTTTAAGTCGTGAAGCAAGTTGGCTACCCACCAAACAAGAGCGAAGGGATTACGTCATTGAGACTTTGAAACATCAGGCAAAGGCATCGCAACAGGAACTGACAGGACTACTCAACGAATTGGAGCAAAACGGATTAGTCTCTGATATTCGACCATTATGGATCGTGAATTCCATCAGCTGTTACGCTAACAAGAACGTCATTTCCAACTTGGAAAATCGTCAAGATATTATGGCCATCTACCCCTGTGAGGAGTCGCCTTGGATTTTCGACACGACATCCACCCCAGGCACAAGAGGCGATGGACGTGAGATCGCCCAAAACCTTTTGCAGGTCAACGCTCCGCAGGTATGGGATCAGGGCTATACGGGGCAAGGAGTGGTGGTTGCTGTCATCGACACCGGCGTTCGACTTGACCATGCTGATTTGGAAGGTCGTTTGTGGGATGGCGGCCCTGAATATCCCAACCACGGCTATGACTTTTACTATCATGACAACGATCCTTCCGATGACCTTGGCCACGGCACCCATGTAGCTGGAACCATTTGTGGGACAGGAACTTCCGGATCGCAAACAGGCATTGCGCCCGATGCGACTATCATGGCGCTGAAAGCCTTCAGCAGCGAGGGTGTCGGCGAAGAGACCCATTGGATTGCCGCCATGCAGTTTGCTGTGGAACACGGAGCCGACCTGCTGAACATGTCGTTAGGTCGGCCTCAAGCCAATCCAGCCCAAAAACTGATGACGAGGCAGGCATGCGACAACACTTTGGCGGCAGGCGTACTCGCTGTGGTATGCGCTGGCAATATCCGGCAGATACAATACTTGGCTCCTGTTCCAAATAACATCTATACGCCAGGTTCCTGTCCTCCACCCTATTTGCATGAAGACCAGACGGTCAACACAGGAGGCGCCAGTTGCGTGATTTGCGTGGGCGCCGTGAATTACGATGATGCTTTGGCGCCATTTTCTTCCGAAGGCCCTGTGAAATGGACCGATGTTCCTGAATACAATGACTACCCCTACACTGCCGACAACATTACGGAAATCGGCTTAATCCGCCCCGATGTCTGTGCTCCAGGCATACAAATCAAATCATTAGACTATAGCACCACTGATGGTTACACGCTCATGGACGGCACCTCGATGGCAACGCCTTTGGTCGCTGGAACTGTCGCGCTGATGCTCTCCAAAAACTCTGAACTCACACCTGCACAAATCGACGAGATTCTGGAAAAAACGGCCATCCCTCTATCCTCACACAAGAGCAACGACTTTGGCTCAGGCCGCATCGATGCCTTGGCAGCCATCAACGCCGTTGATTATAACGACCTTGAAGAGAGGGACATAAACGTCCAAATATATCCTAACCCAACGCACGACCATGTAACCATCGCATGCGAAGGCATGAACCAAATTTTCGTGTTTTCCATGGATGGGAAATTAGTCAAGCAAATGGAAAGCCATGGAAACGAATGCCGCATCGATGGCTTGACAAACGGTGTTTATCTGTTGAACATCGAAACCAATGACGGATTGATAACAAGAAAGATCGTAAAACTGTAATGCCATGAAAAGAATTGCGTTCACCCTCCTTTTGATAATGGTTGCCAGTATGGTTATCGCCCAAGGCAATGATGAGAAAACCGAAGTGGTTGTCCTGATGAAGTCGCAGTACGACCGCACCAAGTTATGCCGTCAAGCAGCGTGTTTTCCTTCTCGCGCTGCACGAAGGGATTACGTCGTCAAAGAGTTGAAGGCTTTTTCTGAAGCCTCTCAATTCGATTTGAGACACACACTCAATGAGATGGAGCGACAAGGCATGGTAGAGTCCATTCACAGCCTATGGATGTCGAATGCCTTATACTTTTCAGCCACGGAAAGCGCATTGTCAAGCCTATCGGAGCGCAACGACATCGCGCTCATCAGCCGCAACATCAAACATCAGTGGATTCCCGAAGGAGAAATTCCCTCAAAGGCAACAGATTCCCGTGAAATCACGCCCAACATCATTCAAGTCAACGCTGACCAAGTATGGGAATTGGGATACACAGGCCAAGGTGTGGTGGTGGCCGTCGTCGATTCGGGTGTCAACTATGAGCACCAAGATCTTGCCGACCATCTTTGGGATGGCGGCATTGAATTCCCCCATCACGGCTATGACATAGTGAACAACGACGATGATCCCATGGACGACAAAGGACATGGGACGCATTGCGCCGGGACAGTTTGTGGCGACGGCACGTCAGGATCCTTGACTGGAATTGCCCCTGACGCCACTTTGATGTGCGTCAAAAGCATCGATGCTGAAGGATTCGGCGGCGCCGTGAACATCGCAGGAGGCATGGAATGGGCTGTGGAGCACGGCTGCGACATGATCAGCATGTCGTTAGGCATGGCTGGTGCGGAGGTTGCGGACAAAGAAATCCTGCGTCGTACCTGCGAGACCATATTGGATGCAGGCGTCATCGCCTTGGTTTGTGCTGGCAACGAAGGCAATGCCTTCCTCCAGATGACCTATCCAATACCAAACAACGTGCGTGTACCAGCCAGCTGTCCCCCTCCCTATCTCGACCCTGACCAGCTAGCCAACCCTGGCAGGTTGACTTGCGTCATGGCTATTGGCGCCGTGAATTCCGATGACGCTGCCGCAAACTTTTCTTCGCAAGGTCCGGTCACTTGGCAAGATTCCGAATTTGGCGATTACGCCTACAATCCTGGCATTGGTCTCATCCGCCCCGACGTGTGCGCCCCCGGCGTTGCTATCAAATCGCTGGATTACGAGACCACTAACGGCTATTGCCTAATGGATGGCACTTCGCAAGCCACGCCCTGTGTGGCAGGTATCGTCGCCCTCATGCTCAACAAGAATCCCGAGCTCACCCCTGCCCAAATCTGCCAGATCCTCGAAGAGACTTCCGTCAAGCTGACACCTCAAAAAAGCAACATCACCGGCGTGGGTCGTGTGGATGCCTTAGCAGCAGTGAATGCCGTACCCGAATGGACTGGCGTTAACGAATCCAACGAAGGCTCATTCCACATTTTCCCCAATCCTTCTAAAAACTACTTCAACATTGAATGTGAAGGGATGCAACGCATCGAAATCTTCACGATGGACGGCAGACAAGTTCAAGACATTAAAACAGCAAGCCCCGCCCATCAGCTTCGCGGCTTGACGAGCGGGACTTACCTCGTGAAGATCACCACCGATGACGCTGTGATCGTCAATAAAGTGGTGAAGCTGTAGGCGTTATTCCACCACTACTTTCTTTGTAGTACCATTAATCCGCACAAAGAAAATGCCCTTCGGAAGTTCCATCGTAGTCTGGCCTTCAAGGTCGAGTTCACGGACGATCTGACCCAGTGTGTTCATCACCGTCAGGTGACCAACACCTTCCACGGTGACGGTACCCTTTGTCGGGTTGGGATAGATTCTTGCAGTCGTGGAATTCTCTTGAATGTCGGTAACAGTTATTTCCAACCCAATCTTTTCAGATTCACACTGCTGTTCACCATCAGTAAAGGTGGCAGAGACCAGATAGATGTAATTACCCAATTCTTGACCCTCCAAGTTGTCAAAATACTCGAAAGTCAAATTGCCATTATAATTAACTGTCGCAAGTAAATCCGCAAAGCCATTATGTTTGGCTCTATAAATGGTAAAATGATCCAATTTCGCAAAAACAGAAGGTTTGTCCCAAGTAAGATAAGCACCAAATTCCTCACCATTATGCCATTGATACTCTCCTTGAAGGTTCTGGACGGGATAGCAGGCCAAGACACCCAACTCACAGTTGTTATCGTATGTCATGAACACGCCGTCAGTCAAGTCACCCGAAGTATAGAGCTCGTTGCTTTCAGAATCCTTCACGGTGAAAGAACACTCATAATCCGTGTCATATTCTTCCGCTGTATGGTACCAACCGTGGTTCCAAATGAAATTCAGATTTTGTTTCAATAGCGGCACTATAACTACCTGACCCTCACCTTCATTCATGCCAATCACTGCGATGCGCTGGCCGTTCTCAGCCGTCACGCTGATGGCCGCGCCTTTCCAACCGTCGCCGCCATTATCATGAAGTTCAAAGATGACATCGCACTTCTCACCCACCATAATGGTGCGGTACACGTTGCGGCTGATGCCGTAGGTGTTGGTCACAAAGATGGAATACTCATAAAGGCCAGGTTCCAAGTCGTTATCGTCATAACTCATGGCAGCACCCACCTGAACGTCGGTCAAAGTGGCGATGAGTTGGTTGTTGCGGCGGATGCTGATCGACTCAATTGATGACAGGGGCTCGCCATTCATGTTGACCGACGGGTTGTTCCAGCTAAGCGAAACACCCGTGAAATCCCTGTTTTCGGTCACGGTGAAGTCAGCGATGCTATCGGCTCTCTGGTAATAATTTGAGTTCTGTGGGATGATATGGCCGATAAAGCCATTGGAATCGTTAAAAGCGTATTTCGTTGTATTGAGCGCGCCGATGGGGCACCACGCATTATCGCGGCCGCTCCAACCCCAATTAAAGTGGAAGTAGTCGTTCTCGTCGTAACCATCGCATACAAAGGCATGACCGCCAGCGCCATTATCATCCTGACCGCTATAATATAAAGGTATCTGCTCGTCAAGGCCACCGTCTTTCAACATCTGAATCCACTGCTCGTTGGTATAAAATGGGAAGCCCCAGAAGCTCAACGTCTCTTCCTCGTCGCAAGTGTAGCCAAAATAGCTCCGCAACGCGGGTGGCACGTCAAAGGAATAAGCACCACTACCATGTCCGCTATACTGCATGTCAACAGCAATGCCGCAATGATGCAAGAATTGAGCGATATAGAAATAGTCTTCCTCAGTACTTGTTGAATCCAGAGCCAAAGGCATCAACTCAAAATGATAGTCTGTCTCGCCAAAGTTAGCCGTTTGTTGTTCATAGCCATCAGGATAATAGGTGTGAGAACCCATTCCTCTCTCTGGCCAATCAAAGTATTTCATCACCTGACCCATAGCCGTGGCGACGCATCCGGCATAGACGTGGCCGCCATTGCCTTCCTCATCCTCGGGGCACTGGCTGCTATAGGGAAAGTTCTGATTCCAAATAGTCTGACAGAGGGGACCTACCACGCTCCGTGCTGTACGGCCTTTGCGAATATTACCCGTTGCCATCACCGACTTCCATTCGGCGACAATGTCAGGTGCAGCAATGATGTCATGCTCACGCACATATTGGATTTCCTGCTGGAAAACGCCCAGCCTATATGCGAAACCCTCAGCAACATCCTGCGGATTGTATTCTCCTGTAGTGGAATAGGCCAAAACAGGCTTCACACGGTCATCACCGGCAACGATGACGAAACCCTCACCGCCTTTCACATTAAAAACATAATAATCAACGGCTCCACGTGACAGGTCAGTGGCGACCGAGACCAAATTCAGCTGAACATCAGCATTCCTTTGTCCGACAGCAGTGGCACTCAAAAAACGTGTGCCTACATTTTGGGCTTTCTGCTGGTCAACCGGGCCAGCGTGCAAGCCAGAAAACGTCATAGCCACAAGGCTTAAAAGAATAAATAGCTTTTTCATTTTTTTTAAATTACGCATTGTATTCGGTGCAAAAATAAATAAAAAAATAACGATTGCATTTTTTTATAATCATAAATGTTGTAATTTTGATGCAACTAAAAAAAAACACCATGTCAAAACAATTCATCTTTTCCATTCGCAACCTGACTTTAGTCTTTTCGACCATCGTCATCGTTTTAGCATTCAGTTCCTGCGGCGACAAGAACGTGAAGCGTTTTCAAGATGCCGCCATGAACCTTGACAACACCACCCATACCTTAACGGATGAGTTCGATTATTGGCCGGAATGCGGCATCCGTGTCACTGGAAGCCATCTCGCCTCCCTTATCTCTATGGAAGAGCTTCAGAAAATGCTCCCCTGCCCTCTCTATGTCTCAGGACCGCATCACGACGGAAAATGGGATTTGGAGAATGACAGCGACTTCGGCCACTACAACCCCAAAGCCATTCAATACCTCGCCGATCTCGCGGAGAAAGTGGTTGCCGACAAGAACTTCGTCGCCATAAGCAGACCCTTGGTTGACAAATATCTGCGCCGTCAGATGCACATCATGATGGTGCTACACGACGCGGTATATGACGCTGGCACATACGACCCAGAAACACGGGAGGAAATCTTCCAGGAGCTTCTTGACTATCAAGGCGAATGCTATGACCTTTCGTGCTATGTTCTGGATATGCTGAACCTTGAAGACGACAGTTACGTCTATAGCAACATCGGTAATCAATTCCTCTACTTCTGGGCAAGACGATGGAGCGATGGTACCATCGACCAATTCTACCAAGGGTTAAGCACCGTTTTCAAGGCTTATTATCCTGACTATGAATACAATATTGAAAAATACTGGAACGAAGACGGATACTTCGAAGAAGAGTACTGGTACGATGAAGAATACGAGGAGACCGTTTACAACTGCGAGTTAGAAGAAGACGCACCAGTAAATGATAGCGAGCGCATCAATGAAAAGGATGCTGTTGAGATGTTCCGCACCGCCGCCACAAAACTCGACCAGACCAGCAACGTCGTGGAAGACGGATTCGACTACTGGCCAGAATGCGGCATACGCAATACGGGCACTCACCTCTTCTCACTCATCTCACTGAAGACGCTCAACAAAATGCTGCCTTGCGAGCTTTACGTGTCAGGGCCCCACCACTACAACCGATGGGAACTCGAATCCCCGTATGACTTCGGCCATTATAACCCTGACGCCATCAGCTATCTCGGCCAGTTAGCCAAAAAAGTTGTCGCCAACGAAACTTTTGTGGACAAGACGAAACCGCTTGTGGACGAATACCTCAAGCGTCAGATGCTTATTATGAAAGGACTTTACGATGGTTTGAACGACAAGAGCCTGTGCGAGGAGAAACAAGAGGTTCTCGACGATGTCATGTCACAGCAGGGACACGTCTATTACGAGAGCCTTGCCGGCCAGTTCCTGAGCAAAGTGGATCTCGAAGACGGAAGCTACGTCTATAGCAACACGGGCGAGATGTTCCTTTATTTCTGGGCCAGAAGAGACGCTGACGGCACGATGGAGCTGTTCCACGACATTCTGGAAACAGTGTATTCAGCGTACTACTCAGATAAATGAAAAAAGTGTTCAGAAGAAGCATCAAGCTGTCGTAACCCATGCGCAACGCTACGCTTTTCACACTCATTCTACTGCTGACAACGTCCTGTAATAACACGCCCTCGGCAGAATGGATCGAAGGTGCCAAACAAGATGAAGGTCATGCGCTGCACACCTTGATACTCAGAAACATGAGAGAAAACTCACGGGTATGGTTTCAAGAACTTTTCGACGACAAAACCAGTGTGGAAGGCCCAACAATGCACCATTATCAAGGCACTTCTTGGTACATCGACATCCCGACAAACGGCACCGTCACACTGAAGTATTACGGTCGCCCACTACCGAGACACTCATGGGCACCCGAAGGATTTGTCCTCCAGCGAAAAGGGAAGCCTGACCAGCCCATGAAAGTGAAATATGTCTTTGCAAAAGAAGAACAAGCCAAACAATCCATCGACACTGGATGCCGTTATGAGGTACAGCCAGGCGACATCATCCCAAAAATCAAACGTGTTCAGTACAGCTTGGATTCCATAGAGCCAACGCTATCGCATCCTGCTGGATGGTACCGTATCACCATTGACAATGACGGAAACACAAAAGTTGAAGCTGATGACGAGGATGGCGCTTTTTATGCCCAGACCACACTATCCAAACTACCGCGCCCTTTGCGTCCTATGACCATCGAAGACTGGCCCGAAATGCCTTATCGAGGCTTCATGCTCGATGTAGTACGCGACTTCCGAACGGTGGACGAGGTTCTGAAAATCATCGACCTGATGGCCACATGGAAACTCAACACCTTACATTTCCATTTGGCTGATGACGAGTCATGGTGTCTGGAAATCAAGGACTTCCCAGAACTAACAGACTATGGAGCGCATCATGTCCTCCCTGACTGGGATCTCAAGGAAACCACGGCGTTGAAGCCCACCGCCAATGGTCATATCGGAAATGTGACTTATTACACGGCTGAGGAGTACCAGCAGATTCTCCGTTATGCCTGGAGACACAGAATAAGGATAATCCCCGAGTTCGACACGCCCGGCCACTCGCGGGCGTCCATCAAAGCCATGCAAGCCTACGAGCAACGCACCGGCGACAGCAGTTTCCGGCTGCAAAACCCTGCGGACACCTCGCATTATTGGTCGGCACAGGACTTCACTGATAACGTGTTGAGTGTTGATTTGCCCAGCGTTTACAAGTTCTATGGCACCGTCTTCGACGAGGTCATTCGACTTCACCAAGAAGCAGGTGTACCTCTCCCCGCTATCCATATTGGCGGCGATGAAGTGCCTGATGGAGCTTGGGCTGGCCGCGACCGACATGAGATGAAAGAAATCTTTACCAACAACATGCTCAACCTTGCCGAGACGCGCGGCATCCGCCTTGCAGGATGGGAAGATATCGCCCGGGGCTTGAGTCCCGAGACGGAAGAACGTCTCAAACATTCCCTATATTTCCTCAATGTTTGGAACACCAACGGCATGGAAGGGTTTCCCGTGGTGTTGTCTCCAGCGGCCTATACCTATCTCGACCTTGCCTATAACGATGCTCCCGGCGAGATTGGCCTTTCGTGGGCAGGCTATGTGGATGAGCGCAAGACTTTTTCTTTACAGCCCAACGCTTATCAAGGCGAGATCATTGGTGTTCAGGCACAACTTTGGTCATCGCAGCTCAGAAGTTTCGACGATGCCACTTATCAGATGCTGCCCAAAGCCCTTGGCGTGGCAGAAAGAGGTTGGAACGCTAAGCCTGAAGCGGATTTTGACAGCGACTTTAATCGGTTCTATGGCATTATCATTGCCCGCGAGATGCCAGACTGGGAAAACAAAGGAATAAAATACCATAAAACCATCACCGACATCAGGTGAAAGGCCTGAGGTCTCAGAAGGTAGCCATGCCGTCCCATACCACAAGGTCATGGCGCACATAGCCCTCTTTCCCTTTGATTAGGATTTTATACCAGCCTTGCGTCTTGCCCAAGCAGGGATATGCCTTAGGCATTCCTCCTTTAGGACATGAGATTTGGGTGAATGCAGGCGCTTCAAGGCTGGGTTGCGTCCTCACATTGACATTAGTACGATAAGTGAAGACAACGCCCTGACCGTTTTTGGCGCTATATGTAACGACCGTATGTCCAGCAATCGGGACATCAACATCATCCTGCACGGATATGGTATAGGTGGTTTCGTTGGTGCGCACATACCTCCCAACGACATTTCCTTGGTCATCTACGACCATCTTCTTATGGCTGGGCGAAGCGGCCTTGATGCTGGGATCGCCATCGTCTTCTTCGATGGTATCGTTTTCCAATTCCTGAGACACTATAGCAGATTCGTTCGTTTGCTCAGGTTCTGAAGGAACGGTCTTGCCACCTCTGCCTCCACACGCGCAGCAAACCACACCCAAAGCTATTGCAAGCACGGTTGTAAACCAAAATCTTTTCATTGACATTTTTTTTATTTTTTATGCGTCCCGAAGTTTGAACCACTGATAGTTGAAATTTAGGTGGTTTTCGTTCGCAGGTTAGTGCTGCAAATATACAAATTGTTTCTTAAAACTCACTTAAAAACAAATACGATGACTTTAACATGTGGCGGAAGAATCAGGTTTTTCCAACGAAAAGACGTTTTTGCGTAGTTTTAAAGCCTCGTGCGGTGTCACGCCTTCGGAATGGAAGCAACAGGGTAAGACTGACACCTTATCATAAAAAAGAGGGACCAATATGACATTAACGGCAGTTTATTATCATGTTTATGCACCGAGCCCTCGAGGTCGTCATAGCTCAAGTCGATCTTCTTGCGGAAGGACTTATTTCTTCTTCGCTTTCTTCTCTTCTGACAGTTCCACTATGAGGCCGTGGCGTTATTTTTGGAACAGATCCTCCATCGTGACTGTCCTATCGAAGCGGGAGGCATATTCATTCCGCTTCAGACCGTAGGTGGTAACCAGTACTGACATGACGGTTTTCTTGTCCCCGACAATCTCCTGCACCCGCTCCATTCGCTCAAGAAGGGTCTTGTTGTAACTCTTTGTAACCTCGAAGTCCCCTCTCGTGAACTTCATCTCACACAAACAGATGAAGCGGTCGTCCCTGTTGATAATCAGATCTATTTTAGCATCTGGAGGGATGTTCCATGGAGATTCCTTCGTAATCACTCCGTCAATCCCCAAGGCATGCTTAATCTGCTTGATGTGAGTCCAGCACAGGTCCTCGAAAGCAAACCCCATCCATGAGATGACGGAGGGCGATTTCTCATGCGTCTGCCAGTATGAGGAGTTGTCGGTGTTACCTCGGACATGGTTCAGATAGAAGATACAGAATGGATCAGCAAGTTTATACCTCGCAGTCGATTCACCA
>JAEEGL012154312.1_pt1 | contig 40963 bp, 36 predicted proteins | sample 9134231 | NCBI WGS metagenome assembly JAEEGL01 (sample SAMN16246548, study PRJNA631951) | gut metagenome | biome: gut microbiome; feature: rumen; material: fiber-attached | host: Bos | place: Iran: Karaj | collected 2018-10
AGTCAAGGCTTCATTATGAAGTCTTCGGCGGAGTTTCGGCAAAGGCCAATGCTCCGATGGAGATGGCATATGAACTTGACGGACTGATGACTCCCGGGCTCATATATCATGATATGACCCTCTATTATGCGGGGACCAGGCTGAATCTCGAGACTAATCTGGTGGATGCCGGGCTGAATGCTGCTTTCAAGGGCAGCAGCCTCCAGAATTCCACTGATTATGACTATGGATTCCTGCCTTCAAAGATCAGCGGTGACGTCTATTTCCGTTACAAATGGCAGGACCGCCTGTCCGCCGGATTCGATGCTGGATTCGCCTCCTCGCGCAAGGGCTGCGTCAGGACCGGTAGCGACACTGATTTCGACGGGGAGATCGAATATACCGGAAATCCGGCTACCATACCCGGTTGGCTCGACCTCGGAATAGGGGCGCAGTACCGTCTGAACAAGCGTCTGGGATTCTGGATCAGGGGAGGGAACCTCCTCGGACAGAAGATCCAGCGCAATGTCCTCTACGCTGAAAAGGGCGTTTCCGTGACGGGAGGAGTGATTGTCAACCTCTAGGAAATTTAGTATCTTTGCAAGATTGTAAAATTTAGAAATACATGCCAGAAACTGAAAGAATGAAAGCCGCGGAAGAACAGTATTCCGCAAGTAGCATACAGGTGCTGGAAGGACTTGAAGCTGTGCGCAAAAGGCCTTCGATGTACATCGGAGACATAGGTGAGAGGGGACTCCATCATCTGGTTTATGAGGTAGTGGACAACTCCATCGATGAAGCCATGGCTGGCTTCTGCGACCGTATCGATGTGACGATTCTCCATGACAACTCCATCGAGGTCAGGGACAACGGACGTGGAATTCCGGTCGGAATGCATCCCAAGGAGCACCGCGACGCCCTCGAGGTCGTCATGACCGTCCTTCATGCCGGAGGTAAATTCAGCAAGAAGAATTATCAGGTTTCCGGAGGTCTGCACGGAGTAGGTGTCTCCTGCGTCAATGCCCTTTCTGACAGCCTTACCGCGGAAGTCCACCGTGACGGAAAGGTCTATTCCCAGCAGTACAGCAAGGGAAAACCCGTGACCCCGGTAGTCCAGACAGGAACATGCGAAGATACAGGGACTGTCATCACCTTCCATCCGGATCCGGAGGTGTTCAAGGTAACGACTGTCTATAAGTACGATACCCTTGCCAACAGGCTCCGTGAACTGTCCTTCCTCAACAAGGGAGTCACCATCAGCCTCGAAGACCACAGGCAGCTGGTGGATGAGTTCATCTCCACTCCGGACGGGGAGTCCAAGGCGACCGGGAAGCAGGTCTGGCGTCACGACGAATTCTATTCCAGCGAAGGCCTTAAGGAATTCATCAACTACATCGATGCCGGAATCCAGAAGCTCATCCCCGATCCCATATGCGTGAATTCCGACAAGATCATCCCGATAGACATCGCGCTCCAGTACAATACCGGCTACAGCGAGAAGGTCTATTCATATGTCAACAACATCAACACCATCGAGGGCGGAACCCATCTTCAGGGTTTCAAGATGGGACTCGTAAGGGCTCTGAAGAACTATGCCGAGAAGAACAACCTCTTCGCGAAGCTCAAGGGAGACCTGGCTCAGGAGGACTATCGCGAGGGCCTCACCGCCATCGTGTCAGTAAAGGTGCTTGAACCTCAGTTCGAGGGCCAGACCAAGACCAAGCTCGGAAACAGCGAAGTTACTTCAGCCGTATCCCAGGCTACTGCGGCGGCTATCGACCAGTATCTTGAAGAGCATCCCAAGGAGGCCAAGCTCATAATCGAGAAAATCGTCCTTGCAGCCACAGCGCGCAATGCCGCACGCAAGGCACGTGAGATGGTGCAGCGCAAGACTGTCATGTCAGGAGCCGGAATGCCCGGAAAGCTGGCTGACTGCTCTGAGAACAATCCCGAGAAGTGCGAGATCTTCCTTGTCGAGGGAGATTCCGCAGGCGGTACTGCCAAGCAGGGCCGTGACCGCCGCATCCAGGCCATCCTGCCCCTCCGGGGTAAGATCCTCAATGTGGAGAAAGCCGCCGGAGACAGGGCCTTCGAGTCCCAGGAGATCCGCAATATCTACACTGCTCTCGGAGTAACTGTGGCGCAGGAAGATGAGAATGGCGTGAAACGCATGGACCTCAGCAGGCTCCGTTATCACAAGGTCATCATAATGACCGATGCCGATGTCGACGGAAGCCACATCGCCTGCCTGATCCTCACATTCTTCTTCCGTTATATGTATGACCTTATCAGCAACGGTTACGTCTATCTGGCTACTCCGCCGCTGTATCTGGTCAAGAAGGGCGGCGAGGAGGTGTACTGCTGGACAGACCAGCAGCGTGCCGAGGCTACCGCCCGTCTTGGGCGCGGTTCCGACAAGGGTGTCACCGTCCAGAGGTACAAGGGTCTGGGAGAGATGTCCGACCAGCAGCTCTGGGACACCACCATGGATCCGACCAAGAGGCGTCTCCGCAAGATCACCATCGAGAATGCGCAGGAAGCCGACAGGACCTTCACCATGCTGATGGGCGATGATGTCCCGCCACGCAGGCAGTTCATTGAAGAGAATGCACATTACGCTAATATTGACGCATAAATACAATCACCATGTACTCAGACATTTTTGACAGGATTGAGCAGGGTTCGGCCGGTCCGATCGGACAGTATTTCCAGCAAGGTTTCGGCTATTACATGTACCCCCGTCTTGAGGGTGAACTGGGCCCGCATATGACTTTCAACGGGATTCCGGTCCTCAACTGGAGCCTTAACAACTACCTCGGCCTGGCCAATCACCCGGAAGTCCGCAAAGTGGACGGTGAGGCTGCGACGAAATGGGGCCTGGCTTATCCTATGGGATCAAGGATGCTTTCGGGGCACACCCGCGAGCATGAGAGGCTGGAGAAGATGTTCGCCGATTTCGAGAAGAAGGAAGACGCATTCCTCTTCAATTTCGGCTACCAGGGCATAGTTTCCACCATCGACGCGCTCACAGGCCGTCATGACGTGATTGTCTATGATGCCGAGTGCCATGCATGCCTCCTCGACGGAATCCGTCTCCACATCGGAGAAAAGTACAAATTCCGTCACAATGACATAGTTGATTTCGAGAAGGTTCTCAAGAGGGCTGAGGCAGTCGCTAATGAAAATGGCGGCGGTGTCCTGGTCATCACCGAGGGCGTCTTCGGAATGACCGGTGCGATGGGTATCCTGAGCGACATAGTCGCCCTGAAGGAAAAATATCCTTTCCGTTTCATGATTGACGATGCCCACGGTTTCGGACTCATGGGAGAGCATGGACGCGGAACTTCCGAGGAGCAGCACTGCATGGACGGAGTTGACCTCTACATCGGAGCCTTCGCCAAGAGCATGGCTTCCATAGGCGGTTTCGTGGCCGGTCCCCGTGCCATAATCAATTATCTCAGGGGCAACCTGCGCAGCCAGATGTACGCCAAGAGCCTTCCGATGGCATTCGTGCTCGGCAACATCAAGCGTATGGAAATAATCGATTCTCCCGAAGGAGACGCCCTCCGTGCAAAGTGCAAGGAGATCACCCATGCGATCCAGAAGGGTTTCCTCGAGGAAGGATTCGACATCGGCGAGGCCCAGGCCTGCGTAACCCCGGTCCACATCAAGGGTGGTATCGGACAAGCTACCAAGATGGCCAAGGACCTGAGGGAGAATTACCGTATCTTCTGCTCTATGGTAATCTATCCCGTTATCCCGAAGGGAATGATCATTTTCAGGATCGTCTCCACTGCCGCCCACACCATGGAAGACGTGAAGTACACCCTGAATGCATTCAAGGAAATCAAGGCCAAGCTCGATGCCGGAGAATATGACGGCGAAGACATAGCCGCAATGACCATCGACTAGAAATGACTGACAGTCAGTATTTCCAGGATAAGGTAGTAGTGGTTACCGGAGCCAGCTCGGGTATCGGGCTGGCCTGTGCCAGGCATTTCGGCAGTCTCGGCGCGAAGGTCGTGATGGCCGCGCGCAGGCAGGACAAGCTCCAGGCAGAGGTGGCCAGCGTGTCTTCCGATCCCTCGAAGGTCCTTTGCGTCAAGTGCGACGTTACCGTCGAGGAGGACTGCAAAGCTCTCATCGATGCCGCTGTCAAGGCATATGGACGGATCGACGTGCTAGTGAACAATGCGGGCCTGTCGATGCGGGCCATGTTCAAGGACCTGGACCTTAAGGTGATACGTTCTCTTATGGACGTAAATTTCTGGGGGACTGTCTATTGCACCAAATATGCACTGCCTTTTCTGCTGGAGAGCAAGGGCAGTGTCGTGGGAGTAATTTCCATTGCCGGATATTCCGCCCTTCCCGCGAGGACCGGCTACTCGGCTTCCAAATATGCAGTGAGGGGTTTCCTTGACACTATCCGCATCGAACATATGAAGGATGGCCTCCATGTGCTCGTATTCGCTCCGGGGTATACTTCTTCCAATGTGAGGAATGCCGCCCTTACAGCGGACGGTTCCCCGCAGGGAAGCACTCCGCTCGAGGAAGGGAAACTGATGAGCGCGGAGGAGTGTGCCTCGCATATGGCGAAGGCTATCCGCAAACGTGTCTCGCATATGACCCTGACAGGACTTGGAAAGGCTACTGTTCTGGCACACAACCTCTTCCCGGACCTTACGGACAAGCTGACCTACAAATACATAGCCCGTGAAGCGGGCAGTCCCTTCAAATAGAGAACCATATGTCCCGGCCGCTCGTATCGAAAGAAATATATGTTCCAGTACTGATCCTTTTCGCAGTGCTTCTGGTTCTGATGCCGCGTAACCCGAAGTTCAACTACGATTACAAGAAAGGTTCACCGTGGAACTATGAGACCATGATCGCGCAGTTCGATTTCCCAATCCTCAAGACTGAGGCTCAGATGCAGGAACAGCGTGAGAAGGCAGGTTCGAGCGTAGTGCCGTATTACCGCTGGTCTGACGACATAGTGGGCAGGAACCTCAAAGCCGCCCAGCGTCTTTCATTCGGGGACTCAAGGGTGAAGAACGCTGCGATCGATGCGATGACTGCTGTCTATTCCAAGGGGATAGTCCCTGACGAAGGAGTCCGTATCGACAAGAATGTAGACGTTTCCAATGCCGTATTGTTCATCCAGAAGGACAAGCGCGCTCAGAAATATCCTGTCACTGAGGTATATCTCCAGAGTGAGGCCCGCGACAAACTGCTCTCCCTCGTAACACAGGAGGTCGGCGGAGCAAATGTGGACTCCCTGCTGCTCGCTTCAGGTATTTACGACCTGATCGTGCCGAACCTGGAGTACGACAAGCAGACCACCCAGCTCATCCATGCTGAATCTGCGGACGACATATCTCCTACGATCGGGTTCGTGAATGCCGGTGACTTGATTGTGTCGGAAGGAGAGATCGTCACTTCAGAAATCGCCCAGGTGCTGGATTCTTATAAAGTTGAATATGAGGACAGTGTCGGGTCGAGCGGGCCCGGAATCTTCCGTTGGCTCGGGAACGGTCTTCTCGCCTTGGTGCTCATAGCGGCCCTCCTGCTGACCCTTTACATGATGTATCCGAAGATCTACGTGGAGCCCAACAGTTTCGCATATATGATCCTGGTGTTCGGAATAGCGTCGGTGGGGGCTATCCTGGGTTCGAAGCTCAGCGGCCAGCTGATATACATGATCCCGTTCACCCTTACCGCCCTCTACCTCCAGGCATTCTTCAAGAACAAGACTGTCCTTCCCATATGCATACTGTCCCTCATCCCGCTCCTGGCATTCGCCCATGACGGGGTAGTCCTCTTCGTGATGTTCACCGTAGCGGATATTGTGTGCATATATACATTCAACTTTTTCAGCCGCGGATGGAGGCAGTTCATCAACGCAGGGATCGTATTCCTTACTCTCCTGGTGGTCTATTTTGCCTTCAGGCTTATCGATCTGGTGAATGGAAATGCTTATTATGCAATCATTTATCTCTTCATAGGCTCATTCATGGCCGTGGCGGGCTATCCGTTGGTCTACCTGTTCGAAAAGCTCTTCAACCTCGTCTCCTCTTCCCGTCTGCAGGAGCTTTGCGACACCAACAATCCGCTTCTCCAGAAGCTTGAGGCTACCGCTCCCGGGACATTCCAGCACTCCCTTCAGGTGATGAGCATGGCAGATGCCTGTGCCCGCGCCATAGGAGCGAATGTGCTCCTGGTCCGCGCCGGTGCCCTCTACCATGATCTTGGCAAGATGGAAAACCCGCAGTGCTTCATAGAGAATGAGTCTCTCGTTCCCGGGCAGGCTGGAGAATATCACAAGAACCTTACTGCAAAGGAGAGCGCACGCGACATCATCAGGCACGTAGATGACGGACTGGTGATTGCCGACAAGGCCCGCCTTCCCCAGGTTATAAAGGATTTCATATCCTCCCACCATGGAACGGCACTTACAGGCTATTTCTACAACAAATGGGTGAATATGGGCGGAGATCCGGAGGATAAGGCGGAATTCACTTATCATGGCAGCAAGCCACGTACCCGTGAAGAAATGATACTCATGCTCTGCGATACCATAGAGGCTGCATCCAGGACTCTGAAGGAACGTACTCCGGAGGCTTTCTCCAGCCTTGTCAACAGTATGGTAGACGCCAAGATGAGGGACGGACAGTTCGAGGACTGCGAACTTTCCATCAAGGACCTTAATGTGGTCAGGGATGTTGTAATGTCCTATCTCGGGCAGCTTTACCACGGGAGGGTCGCATATCCCAAGAGGAACCAGAAAACAACAAAATAAAATACATTTACACTTATGAACGTTGAACACATTGAAACAGGGGAGCTGACACGCAAGCTTACCATTGAAATCGCACCGGAAGATTATGCAGAGGCTCTTCGCAAGAGGCTCAATGCGCGAAAGAGAGAGGCTGAGTTCAGAGGCTTCCGCAAGGGTATGGCCCCGCTTGCACTGGTGAAAAGGGTATATGGAGACCAGTGCCTGGTGGATTCGGTAAATGACATCGTATCCGGAGAACTGGACAGATACGTCAAGGACAACAATCTCCGTCTCCTCGGAGAGCCCTTGTCATCGGAAGACCAGCCCCAGCTTGACTGGCAGGATGGTAATTCTTTCACTTTCAAATTCGACCTGGGACTGCGCCCGCAGCTTTCCTTCGAACTCGGTAAAGAGGACAAGGTGCCTTACTATGACATCAACATCACCAAGGAGGCTGTCAGCGAGATGAAGAAGAACATCCTCCGTCAGTTCGGTTCCCTGGAAGAGGGCAAGAAGGCCGGAAAGGACGATTATGTGATCTGCGATTTCTCCAATGCAGCAGGACACAAGGTAGAAGGAGTCTATGTGACTGTCCGCAACGCTGAGGGTGAGGCTCATGACAAGTTCCTCGGTGCAAAGGTCGACGACAAGTTCCAGATCAATGTCAATGAGGCGTTTACGAATGAGACTGACCGTGCCGCGATGCTGAAGGTCAAGAAAGACGAACTCGCCGACATGGATCCGGTCTTCGATGTAACCATAGTGAACATCAAGACTTTCGTCCCCGCCGAGGCTAACCAGGACACTTTCGACAAGGCTTTCGGGAAGGACAAGGTACACAATGACGAGGAATTCGAGAAGGCTGTCGAGGAGCAGCTCGCACGCAATTATACTGAAGAGGCCGACTACAGGTTCTCCTCTGACCTCCGCAAGTTCCTCATCGGGAAATCCGCAGTTGAACTTCCCGAGGACTTCCTCCGCAGGTGGCTCCTCGAGATCGATACCAAGACTGACAAGGAGACTCTCGAGCGTGAGTTCCCGTCCTTCATCTATGACTTCAAGTGGCAGCTTGTCCGCGACTACCTGATGGACAAATTCTCCCTCAAGGTTGAGGACAAGGACCTCCAGGAGGCTGCTGAGGCATATGTTACATACCAGTATGCACAGTACGGAATGGGCGGCGTGCCTGAGGAATACATCAAGAATGCGGCTAACGACATCATGAGGAATGAGGACCAGGTCCGCAACCTCCTCTCCCAGGTGGAAAGCCAGAAAGTCATCGCCGCTTCCCGTGACGCCGTCACCCTGGCTCACAAGAAGATCAGTGTTGACAAATTCAGGGCTCTTGAATAATGGATGATTTTCAGAAATATGCTGTGAAGGGCAGGGGAATCAGTTCCCTGACCCTTGACGGCTACCGCAGCCTGACGGACGCATACATCACTCCCAATATCATCGAGGAGCGCAGGATGAATGCGGTCGCCATGGACGTATTCAGCCGTCTGATGGCTGACAGGATCATATTCCTGGGAGTCCCTATCGACGATGATGTCGCCAACATAGTAGAGGCACAGCTCCTCTACCTTGCCTCCATCGACCCGTCCGCAGACATATCACTCTACCTCAACACTCCTGGAGGTCAGGTCTCCTCCGGCCTTGGGATATATGATACTATGCAGATAGTGGAACCCGACGTTGCTACGATTTGCACCGGCATGGCCGCTTCGATGGGCTCGGTGCTCCTCTGTGCGGGTGCCCGTGGAAAGCGTTCTGCCCTCGAGCATGCCAGGGTGCTGATCCACCAGCCTCTCGGAGGCGCCCAAGGTCAGGCATCCGACATCCTGATCGCAGCCAAGGAGATAGAGAAGATCCGCAAGGACCTCTACGAGATTATCGCCAGGCACACCGGACAGAACTACGAGAAGGTCTTCGCAGATTCCGACAGGGATTTCTGGATGGATTCCCGCGAGGCTCTGGAGTACGGTATGATTGACGAGATACTTTCTCCCAAGAAGAAGAAATAATGGCCGGAAGGGGAGTCAAGGACCAGAAGCATTGTTGCCTGTGCGGACGTACGGAATCTGAGGTCCCTCTTTTGATCGAGGGGGCCGACGGATGGGTGTGCGCCGATTGCATGAAGCAGATCCACGACTATGTCGAGGACCTTACTACGATCAGGCAGTCTTCGCCTGCCGAGAAACTCACGGACATTAAGAAACCCGCTGAGATCAAGGAGTTTCTGGATCAGTATGTAATCGGCCAGGACAGGGCCAAGAAGCTTCTCTCCGTAGCGGTTTACAACCACTACAAGAGGGTGAACCACAACTTGGTGGACAAGCCGAACGACGGGGTGGAGCTGGAGAAGTCCAACATCCTTCTCGTGGGCCCTACCGGTACCGGTAAGACATTGCTCGCCAAGACAATAGCCCGCCTTTTGAACGTGCCGTTCACTATTGTGGATGCGACTGTTCTTACTGAGGCTGGATATGTGGGCGAGGATGTGGAATCTATCCTTACCCGTCTCCTTCAGGAGGCTGATTATGATGTTGCGAGGGCTGAGAGGGGGATAGTCTTCATCGATGAGATCGACAAGATAGCGCGCAAAGGGGACAATCCTTCGATTACCCGTGACGTCTCCGGAGAAGGCGTGCAGCAGGCTATGCTGAAACTTCTCGAAGGGAATGTAGTGAATGTGCCTCCGAAGGGCGGACGCAAGCATCCGGAGCAGGATTTCGTGCACGTGGACACCCAGAACATCCTTTTCATATGCGGTGGCGCGTTCGAAGGGATCGAGCGTCATATTGCAGAGAGGCTTAATACACAGGTAGTCGGCTTCGGGACTTCTTCCAAGCAGCGTGTCCTCCGGGAGAATCTTCTCAAGTACGTCGATCCCCAGGACCTGAGATCATATGGACTTATCCCTGAGATAGTTGGAAGGCTTCCTGTTGTGACACATCTGGATTCGCTTAACCGTGATTCGCTTCTGAGGATCCTGACGGAGCCGAAGAACGCTATACTTAAGCAGTATGCCGAGCTGTTCCGCATGGACGGAATCAAGCTCGTCGTCCAGTCTGCCGTGAAGGAACTGATTGTGGACACAGCCATCGCGAACAAGATGGGGGCGCGTGGCCTCCGTTCCATATGCGAGCGCATCTTCAATGATGCGATGTATGATGCTCCGTCTTCCGGCAACAGGACTTTCACCGTGACTTTGGCATATGCCAAGGCACGCCTTGCCGAAGAGGTAGCATAGTTTAGCGGGGGATAAGACGCTTACCAACAAGCAACTCATTGATTTAAAGAAATAATTATTTATCTTTGAATCAATGAGTTTGGATAAACCGCTGATTTTCATTGAATTATCTTCCGTCCTCTTTGTCTTGGGAGGAGGGCAACTCGTTAATAATCAACACTTTATAATATGAGAAGGACTATCACTATGCTGACAGCCCTGGCATTGGTGTTTTCAGCCTCCTGCCAGCGCATTGAGGAGACGTTTGTCCAGGACAAGCGCGACTCCGGAGAAAAAATGATCTTCGAGGCCACGATCGCCGAAGCTACGATCTCAGAGGCCGGCATTGCTGAGACCTCTGAGACCAAGTCAGCCCTCCAGTCTAACGAAAAAGACATCTACTGGACCCCGGGAGATGCCATCAACCTGTTCTATGGCAGTTCCACTAAGAGCAAATTCACCGCTAACATTACTGAACCGTTCCCCACGGCTTCTTTCGAAGGGGATCTTGGCGCGGCGACCGGATCCGCCGAGCAGGGCATCTCATCCCAGTCCTTTTGGGGAGTCTATCCGTACGATGAGGACAACACCTGCGACGGTAACAGTGTAACCCTGAAGATCCTTGACAGACAGTTCGCGTCCCCCGGTTCATTCGGCAATGGGATGAACCCCTCCGTCGCCAACTCTCCCGGACTGAGCCTGTCCTTCTACAATGTTGGAAGCTGGTTCCGTTTTTCGGTCTCCCACTCCGGTATCACTGCAGCCACTTTCTCGGGGAACAACGGCGAGATCCTTGCCGGAAAGGTCACTGTGAAAATGGATTCCAACGGTAAGCCCCTCATCTCCGATATTGAGAACGGGCGGACAAGCATTACCGTGACTCCGGAGGGCGGAGGATCCTTTGTCCCGGGCAAGTACTACTACATCACCCTTATCCCGCAGACAATCGGCGGCACCGGCTACACTATTACCCTTTTCAAAAAAGGCAATGCCGCAAAAAGTGTCACGGCAGATCCTGCCAGGACATATGACTTCGCCCGTTCGAAATATCGCAGCAAGACCAACGTTGACGAGGATCTTACCTTTGCTCCTGAGTATGTAGAGCTGGAGCCTGGATCTTTCTGGGCTACGACTAACATCGGTGCTTCCTCTCCCGAGGAATATGGTGACTATTTCGCATGGGGAGAGACAAAGCCGAAGACTGAGTACAGTTGGGAGACGTATCTCGACAACCCGAGTGGAGACGGCGAGACCTTCACGAAGTACAACAAAAGAATGCCGCTTGATCCCCAGGATGACGCCGCGACCGCCAATTGGGGCAGCAGTTGGCGCATGCCGACAGAAAGGGAATGGTCCAATCTTCTCAATGCAGATAAGTACGACTTGACGTTGACAGACAATTATAACGGAACTGGAGTCGCCGGCTGGATCGTCACCAGCAAGGTTCCCGGGTATGAGGGAAATCAGATTTTCCTCCCTGCCGCTGAAGAAGGGGAGGTCCCGGATTCGCCTGCTTCCTATCCCATCGGACACTATTGGTCATCATCGTTTTATTGGTGGACAAACACCGTATACAATGCCTGGCAAATGATCCTTTATGGGGAGGTCCTGATTAATACGTCCCTCGCCGTCCGTTTCCACGGCTACTCCGTGCGTGCTATATACGATCCCTCGTCTAACAATGGTCATAAGTATGTAGACATGGGGCAGGGAATCTACTGGGCTACGACTAATCTTGGTGCTTCTTCTCCCCAGTACTATGGTGACTATTTCGCGTGGGGTGAAACGGTGCCGAAAAGCGAGTACACATCCAGCAACTACACCGCCACCGAATTCCAGGACGCGGCGACTGCCAACTGGGGCGAAAACTGGCGTATGCCGACTTCAAATGAATGGGTCTGGCTCGCAGATAATTGCAGATGGGATTTAACTGGTGATTACAATGGGACCGGTGTGGCTGGATATGTTGTAACCGCTTCCAACGGTAACAGCATCTTCCTTCCTTTCGCTGGTGCCTGGACGAGCACGGGCCTGAAGTATACCGAAGAATCCGGGGCATACTGGTCCAGTACTACGAATAACACCAATCCCAATCGAGCATGGTCGGAGTACTTCGATGAATATGATATAATGGACAATCTGGACTTCCGCTATACCGGCCTTCCCATCCGTCCCGTTTACAGCCCGAAAATCATCAACGGCCATGAGTATGTCGAAATGGGTGACGGGTTGAAGTGGGCGACCATGAATGTCGGGGCCGATATAACTAGTGATTCCGGCGACTATTTCGCATGGGGTGAGACGCGGCCGAAGACCGATTACCAATGGTCAACGTACTTTGACAGCGTGGATGGCGGCAACCAGGACTTCAATAAGTACGCTTCGGACAAGAAGACGTCGCTTGATCCCGAGGATGACGCCGCTAAAGCCAATTGGGGCAGCAGTTGGCGTATGCCGACAGAAGCGGAATGGACAGCATTGACTAATACGGACAACTTCACATGGACCTGGGATGACACCAAGAAGGGTTATACCGTCACCAGCAAGGTATCCGGCTATGTAGGCAACAGCATCTTCCTGCCGGCCGCCGGAATGCGCAAGGCGACTGGAGGCTCCAACGTAGGCACCAACGGTTACTACTGGGCTTCCTCGGTCGATTTAGGATATTATCCTGGCGCCAGGGATTTATACTTCACATCCACTACCCGGACACCAGAACGCCAAGCCCGTTGCTGGGGCATGCCCGTCCGTGCAGTCTCAGAATAGAGTATGCAGGATAGAATTACCGGCCCCTGACCGCAATTGGTCAGGGGCCGGTAATCATTAATGCAGTGCCATCCCTATTCGGCGCGGAGGTCGGAGAGGAGGGCCGGGTCGAATGAAGAGATGAACGCTGAGTGTCCTGCTGCGGTTTCAGCGGCGAGGCCTGAGAAAATGCGGGCGCTCTTTGCAAAGAGTTCTTCGCTGCGGGCGGCATCGTTAAGCAGGAGCAGTCCCATGAGGGTCATTCCAGTCATCTGGAAGAGCCTGCGTCCGAGGAAGTCGGTTACCTCCTGGTCTTCGAAGGACTTGACCTTTTCGATGGAAGCATTCAGCGCATCAGCTGCCTTTGCGAGGCTGGCTTTTGCTCCTGCGAGTGAAGATGGAACCTCAGATGCAAGGAGTTCTTCGATCTCTTTGGAATAGGTGCCGTTGGTGATGTAGCGGAGCGCTGCAACTACCTGAAGCTGAGTTGTTCCTTCATAAATGGAGAGAATCCTGGCATCGCGGTATAGCCTCTGGCTCTTGTATTCCATGATGAATCCTGAGCCTCCGTGGATCTGGATTGCATCATATGCATTCTGGTTCGCGAATTCGGATGTCATTCCCTTGGTGATGGGAGTGAGAGCGTCGGCCAGGCGCGAATATTTCTTCTGCTCAGCCCTTTCTTCCGCGGTCAGCGGACGCTCGCGGGCGATGTCTTCAAGGGTCTTGTAGATGTCAACGTAGCGCGAAGTCATGTAGAGGATCGAGCGGCCGGCGTCGATCTTGGCCTTCATCCTGGAAAGCATGTCATATACGGCCGGGAAGAGGATGATCTTCTTGTCGAACTGGGCCCTTTCGCGGGCATATGCAAGTCCTTCATTGTAAGCGGCCTGCATGAGTCCTACGCTCTGGGCTCCGATGCCGAGACGGGCACCGTTCATAAGCGACATTACGTATTTGATGAGGCCCAGGCGGGTCTGTCCGCAGAGTTCAGCCTTGGCGTTCTTGTAAACCAGTTCGCATGTGGGGGAACCGTGGATTCCGAGCTTGTTCTCGATGTGACGGACTGTGACTCCGCCGTTGCGCTTGTCATATATGAACATACTCAGGCCGCGGCCGTCGTGTGTGCCTTCCTCGGAACGGGCGAGTACCAGGTGGATGTCGGAGTCGCCGTTGGTGATGAAGCGCTTCACTCCGTTGAGGTACCACTGGTCTTCTTCAGCGTTGTAGGTGGCTTTGAGCATAACCCTCTGGAGGTCACTTCCTGCATCGGGTTCGGTGAGGTCCATTGACATGGTTTCTCCGGCGCAGACGCGTGGAATGTATTTCTGCCTCTGCTCCTCGCTTCCGAAAGCGTAGAGGGTTTCGACGCAGTCCTGGAGGCTCCATACATTCTGGAATCCGGCATCAGCTTCTGACATCATCTCCGATGCCATGGAGTAGGGAGTGATGGGCATGTTGAGTCCGCCGTAGCGTCTGGGCATGCTGACGCCCCACAGTCCGGCTTTGCGGGTGGCCTCAAGGTTCTCATATGTCTTGGATGCATAGTGCATGCGTCCGTCGACGAGGTGCGGACCTTCCTGGTCAACTGCTTCGGAGTTAGGCTCCACTATGTTTGCGGTGATGTCTCCTACGATTGACAGGACCTGTTTGTAGTTCTCTATTGCGTCTTCGAAATCCACCGGGGCTTCTGGATAGCTGTCCTTGTCTGCAAAGCCTCTTTCGCGCAGCTCGACGATGCGCTTCATGAGCGGGTGATGGAGGTGGAACTCGAGTTCAGGATTGTCGGTAAAATAGTTCGCCATGGCTTATTTGCTGTTCTTCTTGTAGTACTTGATGAGTTTGGGAACGACATCCTCTACGCGGCCTGTGATGATGTAATCCGCGATGCGGTTGATCGGGGCCTCCGGATCGGTGTTGATTGAGATGATGATGTCGCTGTCCTGCATTCCGGCGATGTGCTGGATCTGGCCTGAGATTCCGCAGGCGATGTAAACCTTAGGATGTACAGTCACACCCGTCTGGCCGACCTGTCTGCTGGGGTCTACGAATCCGGCGTCCACGGCAGCGCGGCTTGCACCTACCTCTCCGTGAAGGGCGGCTGCAAGTTCGAAGAGCATGTCGAAGCCTTCCTTGCTGCCCATTCCGTAACCGCCCGCGACTACTATCGGGGAACTCTTGAGGTTGTTCTTGGCAGCCTCTACATGACGGTCCAGGACACTGACTACGAAATCCTCTGCGGGTACGTATTTGCTGACGTCAGGATAGCTTACCTCACCTTTGTAGGCGGGATCCTTTATCTCTTTCTGCATGACTCCGCTGCGTACCGTTGCCATCTGGGGGCGGTGCTCAGGGTTCACGATGGTAGCGACAATGTTTCCTCCGAAGGCCGGACGGATCTGGTAGAGGAGATCCTTGTAAGATTTGCCTGTCTTCTTGTCCTCGAAGTCACCGATCTCAAGCTGGGTGCAGTCGGCTGTAAGGCCGCTGGTAAGGCTTGAGGAGACTCTCGGACCGAGGTCACGGCCGATGACCGTAGCTCCCAGCAAGGCGATCTGAGGCTGTTCCTCTTTGAAGAGGTTGACCAGGATGTCGGTGTGGGGAGCTGAAGTGTAAGGTGAAAGGCCTGGAGCATCGAAAACATGGAGCTTGTCAACTCCGTAGGGGAGTATCTGGCTCTCTACTTTTCCTTTGATTCCTGTGCCGGCGGCAACTGCTTCGAGGCTGACTCCGAGGCGGTCGGCGAGTTTGCGGCCTTTGGTAAGGAGTTCCTGGGAGACTTCGGCTACTACCGTCCCTTCCAGTTCACAATATACGAATACGTTGTTCATTTTCTTTCTCTTTTTAGCCGATGATCTTTTCGTCGCGGAGTTCTTTAACGAGCCACTCTATGTCAGCGTCGCTGTCGGAAAGGCTCTTGCTTTCCTTGGCCTGGAAGACAATGTTCTGGACTGCCATGACCTTGGTCGGGGAACCGGCGAGGCCGCACTGCTGCGGGTCACCGTCGATGTCCGCCACGCTCCACTGGGTGAGGTTGAGCCACTCCCTGGAATCGTAGAGGTAGTCATATGAATCGTCCCTTCCGGGAGTTCCGGGCTTGACGGGTAACGCAACGCGCTCAGACGGGCAGGAAGCCCTCTTGAACTTCATGACCAGTTTGGCGTTGGCCGGGCGGCACGGAGCGGCGGTACCGTTTACCGTGATGAGGCAGGGCATCGGAGCTGTAACAGTCTCGGTACCACCGTCGATGTGACGGCGGATAGTGAGCCTGCCGTCTTTGCAGTCGAGGATTTCCTCGGCATATGTTACCTGGCTGAGTCCAAGTTTCTGGGCGACCTGCGGTCCTACCTGGGCGGTGTCACCGTCGATAGCCTGGCGTCCGCCTATGATTATGTCGGCTCCGCCGATTTTCTTTATGGCTGTAGCAAGCGCATATGATGTGGCGAGGGTATCAGCTCCGGCAAAGAGCCTGTCGGTAAGCAGCCATCCGGTGTCAGCGCCCCTGTAAAGGCCCTGGCGGATCAGTTCGGCCGCCCTCGGGGGGCCCATGGTGAGTATGCCGACGCTTGTGCCGGGGTTCTGCTCCTTAAGACGGAGAGCCTGCTCAAGCGCATTCATGTCGTCCGGATTGAAAATTGCTGGAAGGGCGGCGCGGTTGACTGTCCCTTCGGGAGTCATTGCGTCTTTGCCTACGTTCCTTGTGTCAGGCACCTGCTTGGCAAGTACGATGATTCGAAGATTCATATGGTTCAGATCTTTTGTTTTTACGCGGCACAAAGATACCAAAAAATTCGCCAACTGCCCTGTCGGGCGGCCGGCGTGCACCACATGCAGGGCGATTTTGCCCCTATCAGGCTGTTTTCGTGGGGGCTGTGCTGTTTTGTTTGCATATATCGCGGCGGAATCCGGCGGGGGTCATCCCATATGCCGCCTTCAGGATCCGCTGCAGGTTCCTGACGTTCCCGAAGCCGCTTTCAACGGCTATCTTATCGATCCGGTATTCAGGATGCTCAAGCATAAGGGCACGGGAATGCTCAAGCCTTATGGCGTTGATGTATGAGGTGAAACTCCCGGTGACGCCGGCCTCACTGAGTATCCTGCCCATCCGGTCCTTCCCGATTCCCAACCGGCTCATTAGATCCTCGCGGTGCAGGTCGCTGTCAAGGTAGAGTTTCTCGTCCCGTATCATCCTGTCCATCCTTCCGAACAGGTCCATGTCCTCTGCGGCCTTTACATGTGCCGGTTTTCCGGAGCGTCCCTTCCGGGAGCGAGGCACTTGATCCGGAATGTCATGCTTTTCCTCTGGACCATCAGGTTTATCAGACGGATTCTCGTGTTTTTCCTCAGGTGCATCCGGTTTTTCTTCAGGGACCTCCTGCTTTTCGGCCGGGACATCATGGCTTTCGGCCGGAATTACCTGTTCAGGTTCCGTGGAACTCGTTGCGGGTGTTTCCAAGGGGATTTCCTCTTCACCGCCCCTTTGCAGTCTCCTGAGACTGTTTTGAAGCATGACGATCCTGCCCTGGACCTTTTCCAGTTCTTTCTGCCGCAGTTTCAAGGTCCGTGAAAGCCTCTTGTTCTTGAGCATGTTGACAGCCGTCAGCACGGCCAGGACGACAACCAGGACCGTGAGTACTCCGCAGGCTAGGATCAGAGGGGCAGGCATTTTTGCGGAAAGCAGTTGTCAGCGACCCGAGTACATCTGCTCGTAATAGTCCTGATATGCGCCGGAAGTGACCCTGTCCATCCAATCTTTGTTGGCCAGGTACCAGCGGACCGTCTTCTCGATTCCTTCCTCGAACTGAAGGGACGGGCTCCAACCGAGTTCGCGGTGCAGTTTGGAAGAGTCGATTGCATATCTCATGTCGTGCCCGGGGCGGTCAGTGACATATGTAATCAGTGAGAGGTCCTCTCCTTCACTGCGTCCCAGGATGCGGTCAGTGACCTTTATGAGGACCTTTATCAGGTCGATGTTGCGCCATTCGTTGAATCCGCCTATGTTGTAGGTGTCAGCAATGCGTCCTTCATGGAAAATCAGGTCTATCGCCCGTGCGTGGTCTTCTACGAAAAGCCAGTCTCGTACATTGAGTCCCTGTCCATAGACCGGGAGAGGCTTGCGCTGGCATATGTTGTTGATAAAAAGCGGAATGAGCTTTTCCGGGAACTGGTAGGGCCCGTAGTTGTTGGAGCAGTTGGTGACTATCGTCGGAAGCCCGTAGGTGTCATGGAAAGCGCGGACGAAATGGTCGCTGGAGGCCTTGCTGGCGCTGTATGGACTGTGCGGATGGTAACCCAGGTCTTCAGTGAAGAACCTGGTCCCGTATGGCCCGCCTCCGCGCTCAGAGGCCGGAAAACCGTCAGCGGTCACCTCCGCTCCGCCTTCGGGACGGTCGATTTCCAGGGCTCCGTAAACCTCATCGGTGGAGATATGGTAGAATCTCTTGCCGGAAAATCCTTCAGGCAGGCTTTCCCAATATATCTTGGCGGCCTGCAGCATGGACAATGTCCCCAGGACATTTGTGCGTGCAAATGTGAACGGATCCTTAATGGACCTGTCAACATGGCTTTCCGCGGCAAGGTGGATGACTCCGTCGACTTTTTCGCGCCTCATAAGGGACAGGACGTTCTCGAAATCGCAGACATCCAGCCTCTCAAAACTGTAGTTGGGCGCCTTCTCCACATCACGCAGGTTCTCCAGGTTGCCGGCATATGTCAGCTTGTCCAGGTTGATGATGTGGTAGTCGGGGTATTTGTTCACGAAGAGGCGGACTACATGGCTTCCGATGAATCCGGCGCCTCCCGTAATGATTATTGTCCTTTTGTAATCCATTGAATCCGTTGTTTGCCCCAAAGTTAGCAATTGTTCTCAATTATCCGTATATTTGATGATTCAAACAGTGCTGAAACAGATATGAAAACTCCTGATTTATTGAGAACGAAGGATGGAAGGAGCTACCTTCTCCCGTTCATCATCGTTACCAGTTGCTTTGCGCTCTGGGGCTTCGCGAACGACATTACCAACCCCATGGTCAAATCTTTCTCCAAGATTTTCCGCATGAGCGTGACCGACGGAGCACTTGTGCAGCTGGCGTTCTACGGGGGCTATTTCTGCATGGCCCTGCCTGCAGCACTCTTCATCAAAAGGCACTCTTACAAAGCCGGTATCCTCACAGGACTGGGGCTATATGCTTTCGGAGCCCTGATGTTCATCCCGGCAGCCAAGACGGGGAACTATTATCCTTTCCTGATATCCTATTTCATACTTACCTGCGGCCTTTCTTTCCTGGAGACCTCGGCCAACCCGTTCATCCTTTCGATGGGAGAGAAGGAGACAGCCACCAGGAGACTGAATTTCGCCCAGTCATTCAATCCGATTGGCTCCCTGTGTGGTATGTGGGTCGCCATGCATTTCATCCAGGCCCGCATGAGTCCGCTCTCGACTGCTGAGAGGGCCGTTCTCGACGACGCTTCGTTCAACGCACTGAAAGCCTCCGACCTGGCCGTGCTGGTGAAGCCATATGCCATAATCGGGCTGATCCTCATTGCCGTCTTCGTGCTGATGTGGCTGACAAAGATGCCCGGGAAGGGAGAAGTCGGGCTGAATCCCCAGGAAGGGGTCTCCACCTCTTTGAAGGCTACCCTGGGAAGGCTCATCCAGAACATATCCTATCGCCGCGGTGTGATCGCACAGTTCTTCTATATAGGGGCCCAGATTACCTGCTGGACCTTCATCATCCAGTACGGGACGCATGTGCTTACCTCTGAGGGAATCGATGAGCAGACCGCCGAAATCATGTCCCAGAAGCTCAATATAGTAGCGATGGTGTGTTTCGTGTCCTTCCGCTTCATCAGCACTTGGCTCATGAAATACTTCAAGCCCTCCAGGATGCTTGCGATCTTCGCGACCGCTGCGGCTATCCTCGTCCTCGGGGTCATATTCATAGGCGGACGCCCGGGACTCTATTGCCTTGTCGGGGTTTCCGCCTTCATGTCACTTATGTTCCCGACCATCTACGGTATGGCTCTGGGCAATGTGGGCGGTGACACCGAGATAGGCTCAGCAGGCCTTATAATGGCCATTCTCGGAGGCTCCGTACTTCCTCCTCTGCAGGCTATGATCATCGACCGTCAGCAAGTCATGGGACTCGCAGGAGTGAACGCATCGTTCATCATTCCGTTCATATGCTTCCTCGTTGTCCTGTGGTACGGTTTCTCCGAAACCCGCAGGGCTGCTGTTAAGGCCTGAAGCACCAGATGCAGCCTCAGGATGACCAGATCCATTGGTTCGCGATGAGCGCACCTTACTGCAGGGAGCTGAAAGCCATGGAAGCGCTCGGTGAGCGCGGAATCGAGACTTTCATCGCAATGCAGTGGCGCAATGTCCGCAAGTCGCGTACCGGACCTGTGGCGACAAGGCCCCTTGAGCGCGTCCTGATGCCTGTCATCCATAATCTGATTTTCGTGCATTCCACCCGTTCCAGGATCCAAGAGGCGAAGCTCCGGATCCCATACCTCCAGTGGCGCACCATGCCTTCCGGCGGACGCAATGTGCCGATGGTTGTCCCTGATTACCAGATGGATGCCTTCATCAAGATCTGCAACACACGCAACAGTGGCATAACCTTCTATGCTCCGGGAGAGATAGAGATCAAGCCAGGTACCAGGGTGAGGATTATCGGCGGTGAGTTCTCCGGGATTGAAGGAGTGCTCCTGAAGCAGAAAGGAAAGAATTCAAACAGGGTCGTGGTAGAGTTGCCCAACCTTGGGTCGCTGGCCACTGCCACCCTTCCGGCCGATTTGCTGGAAATAATTTGAAATGAAGTGACTATGGATCCATATGGAGAAAAATACCCGTCCAGGCTGCTCACTGAAGCGGTAGATGCCATTGGCTCTCTCCCTGGAGTCGGACGCAGGAGTGCACTGCGTTTTGCCCTGCATCTTCTCAAGCAGCCCTCGGAAAATGTGCACCATTTCACCGAGGCGCTGAATAATCTTCGCGACGAGGCGAAATATTGCAGCGTGTGCAGGATGATTTCCGACGACGAGACATGCAGCATATGCTCGGACCGTTCCCGTGACCATAGCCAGATATGTGTCGTTGAGAATGTGCGCGATGTGATGAGCATAGAGGCTACAGGGCAGTACCATGGTGTCTATCATGTGCTGGGAGGCATAATTTCCCCGATAAACGGGGTGGGACCTTCGGACCTTACCATAGACTCTCTGGTGGAGAGGGTTGGCGCCCTTTCATCGGGCTCAGACGCCGGGAAAGCCGAGGTCATCCTGGCGCTAAGCGGGGATGTGGAAGGGGAGACCACTTCATTCTATATTTACAGACGCATATCCGGATCCGGGGTGCGCGTGAGTTCCCTTGCCCGCGGACTCGGCTTCGGTGACGATATCGAATATGCGGATGCACTGACCCTGGGCAGGTCGATAGCAGGGAGGGTCCCGTTCAAGCCGTAAGGATATGCTGGGAATCATTTTAGGGGCTTTTGTGCTGGCTGTCGGGGTGTGTGCGGACTGCTTTGCAGTAAGCATATGCTCGGGAGTCACTTTGAGGGGGCTTTCCGTTCGGAAAGCGGTCGCGGTCGCATTTGCATTCGCCTTCGTGCAGACCCTTTTCTTCTTTCTCGGGTGGAGCCTGGGCGAACTTTTCGTAGGATATGTAGAGAAGGCCGCCCATGTGATCGGATTCCTGCTCCTGGCATATGTCGGAGGCTCCATGATAGCCGGTTCATTCAAAGAAGCAGAGGTGCGGAGTCTCTCGGGGCTGTGGAATGTGCTTATAGTGGCTGTTTCTACCAGCATAGACGCCCTAGGCGTCGGAGTGTCCCTGTGCATGGATTTCGTCCCTGCTAATGTGATTGCATATGATTCTGCCGCCATCTTCCTTGTGACTTTCCTTTCGGTAGTGACGGGCATCCTCTGCGGGAGGCGCCTGGACAGGCGGTTCGGGGCCCGCGCAGAACTTTTCGGGGGGATCGTGCTGGTGATATTGGGGTTCAATATATTGCTGTAATCCTTCAGAACGGGATTTGTTTCTTGCCTAATTGGAAAAAATAGCTATTTTTGCAATTCGGAGGAGATTCCCATGGTCAGTATCTTCTACAGAAAGGACGACAGGATTTTGATTTCCACAACTGTGGATGATTTCGCGAAGCTTCGCCTCGCGGACGTTCTGTGGATAGACCTTCTCTCTCCCTCGGGGGATGAGAAAAGGGCTACTGAAGCCTTTCTGGGCACTGTGATCCAGAGCCGTGCGCAGGCCGAGGAGATTGAGAGTTCTTCCCGTTTCTCCGAATCCGGTTCTTCCATATATGCGAATACCAACTTCCTGATGCCTGGTCCGGAAGAGTACACCATGGAGGCGGTCAGCTTCACCATTACCGGCAACACTCTGACTTCCCTGAGGGACGTGCCCCTGCGCTCCTTCACCGAACTCCAGCGCCGCATGGAGATTAATCCGAAGCTCTACAAGGGAGGGTACTCCATTTTCGCCACGATCCTGGAACAGCGTATCGACCTCGACGCCGACATGATCGAGCTTATGTCCAAGGACATCTCCCAGTTCAGCAAGCGAATCAACCAGCAGGAAGACATCAACGAGGAGTTCCTCCTGGACATCAACCACCAGCAGGAGAACGCGATGATAATCCGTGAGAACATAGTCGACAAGCAGAGGCTGGTCACCAGCATCCTCCGCAGTGACAAGCATCCTGTAGAGCTTGACGGGCGCTTCAATGTCCTCCTGCAGGATATTTCCTCCCTTATCAACCACGCCAATTTCTCTTTCGAGAGACTTGAGTATCTCCAGGAAACAGTAGTCGGTCTGATCAACCTCGAGCAGAACAAGATCATGAAGGTCTTCACTGTCATATCCGTCCTCCTGATGCCTCCTACCCTCATTACGAGTTTCTACGGAATGAACGTAACCCTTCCCCTCGCCGGGCTCAGGTGGGCATGGCTTCTGATAATCATGGTGATGGTGCTCGTATTTGCCGCTATTCTCGTCATTTTCAGCAAGAGAAGGCTGCTCTGAGTCTTTGAGAATCCAAAAATATTGTCTAAATTTGCACGCTTTTTCGCCGAGGCGTGTTTTTCATATGTCCGGAGGCGGAAGTACAATACATAAAGTTAAACCCCTAATTTGTTTATTTACACAAAATTATGGCAGAAGAAACAATTAATCCCGAGGTACAGGCTCAGGTAGAAGAGACTCCCGTAGTCGAGACTCCAGCAGTTGAAAAGAAATCGACGAAGCTCAACGCTTCAGTCGCTCCCGAAGATTTCGACTGGGAAGCATTCGAGAATGATGCCGAGTACTCCGAGTCCGAGAAGGCGGACATTGAGAAAGCTTACGATCAGACTCTCTCTAAAGTAGTTGAAAATGAGGTAGTCGAAGGTACCGTTACTTCCATCACCAAGCGTGAGGTAATGGTCAACATCGGTTACAAGAGCGAAGGTGTCATCATGGCTCCCGAGTTCCGTTACAATCCCGACCTGAAGGTAGGTGACAAGGTCGAGGTTTATGTCGAGTCCGCAGAAGACCGCAAGGGTCAGCTCGTACTTTCCCACAAGAAAGCCCGCATCCTCAAGGCTTGGGACAGGGTTAATGAAGCATATAACAGTTCCGAGGTTGTCAAAGGTTTTGTCAAGACCCGCACAAAGGGCGGCATGATCGTCGATGTATTCGGCATCGAGGCCTTCCTCCCGGGTTCACAGATCGACATCAAGCCCATCCGTGACTACGACCAGTTCGTCGGTCAGAACATGGACCTGAAGGTCGTCAAGATCAACCAGGAATTCAGGAACGTCGTCGTTTCCCATAAGGCTCTTCTGGAGGCTGAGATCGAGGCCAAGAGGTCCGAGATCATCTCCAGGCTCGAGAAAGGCCAGATCCTCGAAGGCGAGGTCAAGAACATCACCAATTACGGTGTATTCGTTGACCTTGGCGGTGTTGACGGTCTCATCCACATCACCGACCTCAGCTGGGGCAGGATCAACCATCCCGAGGAAGTTGTCAACATCGGCGACAGGATCAAGGTCGTTGTCCTCGACTTCAATCCCGACCAGAAGAGGATCGCTCTCGGTCTCAAGCAGCTCACCCCGCATCCGTGGGACAGCCTTGACCCGAACCTCAAGGTTGGTGACAAGGTGAAGGGCAAAGTGGTCCTCATCGCAGACTACGGCGCATTCGTAGAGATCCAGCCCGGCGTCGAGGGACTCATCCATGTCTCCGAGATGTCATGGTCTCCGCGTCTGCACAGCGCACAGGAATTCCTCAAGGCCGGTGACGAGGTAGAGGCACAGGTCCTCAGCCTCGAGCGCGAAGGCCGCAAGATGTCCCTTGGTCTCAAGCAGCTTACTTCCAATCCTTGGGACAGCATCCGCGAGAAATATCCCGTCGGTTCCACTCACAAGGCAATCGTCCGCAACATCACCAACTTCGGTGTGTTCGCAGAGCTTGAGGACGGAGTTGAGGGTCTGGTTCACATCAGCGACCTCAGCTGGTCCAAGATCAAGCACCCGTCAGAGATCATCAATGCCGGTGATTCCATCGACGTTGTCATTCTCGACTTCGACGAGCAGAACCACAAACTCAGCCTTGGCCACAAGCAGCTTCTCCCGAATCCCTGGGATGAGATCGAGGCCAAGTTCCCTGTCGGCAGCGTAGTTGAAGGTACTGTCAAGAGCGTCAATGACAAGGATGCTACCATCCTTCTCGAAGGTGACGTCGAGGCATTCGCCCTCATCCGCGACCTCGTCAAGGAAGACGGCAAGAATGCTGTTGTAGGTGAGACCCTTCCGTTCAAGGTTTCCGAGCTTCGCAGGAGCACCCGCAAGGTTCGCGTTTCCCACACCAGGACTTATTCCGAGGCTAAGGAAGCCCGCGTAGCTACCGAGACCGCCAACACCCAGAAGGCAGTCAAGAAGATCAACTCTTCAGTTGAGAAGACCACCCTCGGTGACATCTCCGAGCTTGCTGCTCTCAAGGAGAAACTCGAGAAAGGCAACTAGTCCCTTATGGATTTCACGCTCAAGATAATGGGCACGGCATCTGCCATGTCGGTTATCGGAAGGTTCCAGAGCGCCCATGTACTAACCGTGCATGGGCGCTCGTCCTTGATTGACTGCGGTGAGGGGACCCAGAGGCAGCTGCTTCGTTTCGGTGTTCCTCTTATGAAGATTGACAACATCTACATATCCCACATCCACGGCGATCACATTTTCGGACTCTTCGGCCTCCTTTCGACAATCGGTATGCTGGGCCGCACTGCAGGCATCAACATATACGCTCCTGAGAACTTCGGCCCGATCCTGAAGTTCTTCATGTCCTATTATGGGGCCGGACTCAATTTCGAAGTCAACCATGTGCCCCTGACGATGAAGGAACCCGAACTCATATTCGAGACAAGGACGCTGAGCGTGTATGCTTTTCCGTTGAACCACAAGATAGAGACGTTCGGCTTCAGGTTCCAGGAAAAGACCCCTATGCTTAACGTCCACAAGGATGCCATATCCCGCTGGGGCCTGTCCCTTACCGAGATCGGCACCCTCAAGAGGGGGGAAGACGTGCAGCGCCCCGACGGGACAGTGATTCCAGTCAGCCAGGCGGCCTATCGTCCATATGTCCCGCGTTCATATGCTTATTGTTCCGACACGGCTCCTTTCCCCGAGCTGGCGCAATGGGTCTCAGGCGTCGACCTGCTTTACCATGAGACCACTTACCTTGCCGGGATGGAAGACCATGCCAGGGACAGGAATCATTCCACTACCCTCGATGCAGCCAGATGTGCCCTTGAGGCTGGAGTCGGGAAACTGATCATAGGCCACTACTCCTCACGTTGCCAGGATGCATCCCTCTATCAGGCCGAGTGCAGGACGGTTTTCCCGAATACTTTCGCCGCATCTGACGGAGATGTTTTCGATCTGCCCTTTGTCAAACAAAATACTTATCTTTGTGGAGATAGCACCCAGGCCGATGGACGTCAAGATTGAACAAAGCTGGAAAGAAGCCCTTGCACCGGAGTTCGAGAAACCTTATTTCGCCTCCCTGGTGCAGTATCTCCATACGGAAAAAGCCGGGGGGAAAGTAATCTATCCTCCCGGAGGACAGATTTTCAAGGCATTTGAACTGACACCGGTACAGAATGTCAGGGTCGTAATCCTTGGACAGGATCCTTACCATGAATATGGACAGGCCATGGGATTGTCTTTCTCCGTTCCCAAGGGAGTCGCCACTCCTCCGTCCCTTAATAACATATTCAAGGAAATCGAGTCTGACCTTGGAATACATATGTCCGGGTCTCCGGACCTGACTCCGTGGGCCAGGCAGGGGGTGCTCCTCCTGAACGCCATCCTCACGGTGCGCCAGCATCAGGCTGCTTCCCACAGCGGAATCGGATGGGCCCAGTTCACCGATGCAGTAATAAAGTACATATCGGACAACCTCAGCGGCGTGGTATTCATGCTCTGGGGCAATTTCGCCCGCTCCAAGGCAGCTCTTGTAGACCGGTCCAGGCACCTGGTCCTGGAAGCAGCTCATCCTTCGCCGCTTGCAAGGGGAGCCTTTTTCGGCTGCAGGCATTTTTCACAGGCAAATGAATGGCTGTCATCACACGGGTGCGCCCCCATTGACTGGCAGCTTTAATCTAGATCATAATGAAAAAAACAGCACTGTTCCCGGGTTCTTTCGATCCCTTTACCTCTGGGCACCTTAACATTCTCAAAAGGGCGCTCACCATGTTCGACGAGGTCGTCGTGGCCGTGGGTATCAATCAGGACAAGTCTGGTTTCTTTACAATGGACCAGAGGATGGAAGTTATCTCCCAGGCTGTCCGGGGACTGACCGGAGTCAAGGTCATTAAATACGATAATCTTACTATCGATGCCTGCCGCCAGCTGGGTATCAGGCATATAGTCCGTGGAGTAAGGAATATGCTCGATTTCGAGACTGAAAGGTCGATTGCCGACATGAACAGGAGGCTCGCTCCTGAAATCGAGACTATTATCATCCCTACCGCCCAGGAATTCGCACATATATCTTCTTCTGCGGTACGTGACCTTATCAAGCACCACGGCGACACGTCCCAGTTCCTCCCGGACGGGGTAGTCCTTCCGGTTCCCGGGCTCGGCTCCTGACATCTTGTAAAACATGCACAGGCTACTGTCCATAGCGGTTCTCCTTCTCCTGGCCTTGCCATCGAGAGGGGGAGTGCGTGCCAGTCTTCCGGATTCCACGAAGATGGCTGCCCTGGACAGCAGGCTGGAAGAATATGTGAAGGCTCTCGAGAGAGAGGACATCCCAGCAAAGGAGAAAGAGTGCGACTTCATAATCAGCACGTGTCAGGATTCGCTGGTACGCCAGCATGTCGCCCTGAAACTTTACTATCATTATATCCAGTCCAAGGTGATGGGGGAGGAAGCCGTTGCGGTCCATCTCACTGACACCTGGTTTGCCCCGGGAAAGATCTCCATGGGGAATGATGTAGACCTCCTGAATGCGAAGATATATGCTGATTTCAACCGCTCCTCCCTATTGGGAAGGCAGGCGCCCCAGGTAAGCCTCCTGGACAGTCTCGGGACAATATGCGATGTCTTCGGCTCGGAGAAAGGCGGGTTCCCCCTGACATCCAGGAATCACAGGGTTGTCTTCTTTTATGACATCCATTGTGCCAGGTGTGCCCTGGAGAGCGCCGGACTGAAGAGGCTGCTCTCCAAAAGTCCCATACCATTGGAATTCTACGCGGTATACATCGGGGATGACCGTGAGGGATGGCTGTCATATGCCGGATCCTCCCTTGACATTCATCCTTCCGAGGAGGGGGCCCCTGTCCGTACATTCCATTTCTGGGATCCGGAGTTCCACTCCAACTTCCAGCGCAAATGGGGTGTCCTGTCCTCGCCGAAGCTCTTCCTTGTGTCCCCACGTGGAATTATCATCGGGCGCGGACTTGGTACTGAAGCACTTGCATCCATGCTCACAGACATCGCATCAACCTCTTACCTGACATATGGTTCCGATGCCTCCCATGCCCTCTTCGAGAGGCTGCTGGGGGATTCTCCTACGGCAGGGAATATCGATTCGGTCGCGGCATATGCTTCATCCAGGGCTCTATCGCTGTGTGATACAGTAGGCTTCAAGCAGTTTATCGGAGACATGTTCTATTACATGACCTCCAAGCGCGGGGCAGAGTACAAAAAGGCGCTGGGGCATTTTATGGAAAAGCATATACTCTCTCATCCAGACATATGGTCCAGTGCTGATGATTCGCTCAAGATAGTTGGGCTGGCTGAATTCGAGAAGGCCCTTCTGGACAAGACTCCTCCGGGATCCAGAATCCCCAGGGAGTTCCGCGGAAAACGCAAGACCAATTACCTGGTCTTCTACACCGAAGGATGCAACCTTTGCAGCGAAACGCTTTCAGCTGCGGAAGAAATCCGGAAATGGCCGCGCACCGGAGTTACTTTGGTAAATGTGGATGAGCTTCTGGCCGAAAAACCGTCAGCAGCCAAGGATCTTTTCGACACATTCGATCTCTCAGCCCTTCCGCTTGTCCTGGAGACCAACAGGAGAGGTGTCGTAAAGGACAGGTATCTTTCTCTGCCGGATTTACTTCCCGGGCGGCAGAAATAATTGTAGAACCGAAAAGAATTGGTAACTTTGCAGTCTATTGAGGTATGGTGTAATGGTAGCACTACAGATTTTGGTTCTGCCAGTTCAGGTTCGAGTCCTGATATCTCAACCACTGAGGGGCGTACCCCTCAAACTCCCTGAACTCGCTTCGCTCGGATGCGCCCAAGGCCTGGATGAGCCGATTTGGAGACGGCAGGTCCCCGGCATGACGAGTGGAGCCAGCGTCTTGCGACGGCGATTGTGTGAGGAACGTTATACGCCGTCAGGCGGATAAAAGTTCCGAGTCCGCCGTCGAGCTGGCGAAGCGAAATCATGCCCTGCCGTCGACGTATGAGGCGAATCCGGGCCTTGGGCGCATTGAGGGGTTCTAGTCCAGCATGAGTCCGTGCCTGACCTGGCGTACGGCTTCTTCCCCTTTCAGTTTCCTGAGGATTTCCAGTCCGAATTCGATCGCGCATCCGGCACCGCGTCCGGTAACCAGGTTTCCGTCAGCTACCGCCTTCTGGCAGAGGTACTGAGCTCCCTTGTCCAGCAAATAGCCCTCGAATCCGTCAAAGCAGGTGAATTTCCTCCCCTCCAGTCCGGGCAGCTGGGAGACAACGAGCCCCGGTGCTGCGCATATGGCAGCAACGATCCCTCCCTGGGCGAAATGTTCGCGCATCAGATCGATCAATCCTGAGTGTCCTGCAAGGTTGCGTGTTCCGGGCATGCCTCCGGGGAAGATCATCACATCCTCCGGACCGGTTTCATCCTTCGCTGACGGAAGTTCGGCATATGTCATGTCAGCCGTGACTGTGATACCGTGCGAGGACGTCACCATATAGGAATCCGAAATAGAAACGGTCTTGACATCCAGGGAACCTCTCCTGAGGACGTCGATGGTGCAGATGGCTTCCATGTCTTCGAAACCGTCTGCGAGGAAAATGTGAATGCCTTTCATATCAAACTAATTATCAGTCCCTTCCGCGTCCGAGAGAGATATAGTACAACAGGGTAGCCAGAGAACCAAGGGCCGAGATGACATATGTGTATGCCGCCCATTTGAGCGCATCGGTTGCAAGGGGCAGGGTAGCAACGTCGGAGACACCTGAGCTCCGCAGCCATGAGACCGCTCTCTGGGAGGCGTTGATCTCTACGGGAAGGGTTACAAGGCTGAACAAAGTGGACATTGCGAACAATGCCACACCGAGCCAGAATATTCCGGGGAAAATGCTGATTACCATCAGTCCGGCCATCAGAACCCACATGACTATGTTGTTGCTGAAAGAGACTACCGGCACCAGGGCTGAACGCATTTTCAGCGGAGCATATCCGGTGGCGTGCTGGATGACATGGCCGCACTCATGCGCTGCAATCGCAGCGGCGGCGATGGATGCCCTCCCGTAAACGCCCTCGCTCAGGTTCACCGTCTTGTTGACAGGATTGTAATGGTCTGTGAGCTGTCCGGGAATGGAAACTATCTGAACATCGTATATCCCATTGTCATGGAGCATTTTCTGTGCTACCTGGGCGCCGGTCATGCCATTAGGGGTACGCACCTGCGAGTATTTGTGGAAGCGGGAATTCAGGGTTGACTGTATGAGCCAGCTGAGGATCATGACCAGTCCCATGATTATCCATATCGAATAGCCGCTGAGTAATGATGAATCCATAATTGTTCATTTTATGTTATCATCCAAAGATAATAAAAAACGTTATTCCGGCCAATAAGTCAGAATAATTTGGTAATTTTACAAATTATTTGACCGTATGGACCATTCCGGTGACGATTTTTCACGGCTGGAGCTCAGGCTCCCCAATGCGCTCGAGAACTACAGGTACTTCCGCTCGCGGCTGGAAGCCACGACGAAACTGCTGGTTCTCGTGAAGGCCAATGCATATGGTCACGGTTCAGTGGAATTCGCGGCTATGATGCAATCGGCCGGCGCTGATTACCTTGCAGTAGCTCTTCCCATCGAAGGGATGGAACTCCGCAAGGCGGGTATCACCCTGCCTATCCTGGTATTGACCGCCGGCACTGACTTCTTCAATGAGATTATTGACCATCGACTCGAACCCGGAATCCCGAACCTTTACACCCTGAAGGCATTGTGTGACGTACTCACTGCACGTGGAATCAAGGACTATCCGATCCATATCAAGTTGGATACGGGAATGCACAGGCTAGGTTTCATGACTTCGGAACTGCCTGACCTGATTGCTTTCCTTAACAGGACCGACCGCGTCCGTGTGAAATCAGTGTATTCCCATCTGGCAGTTGCCGAGGATCCCGCCTGGGATGAGTTTACCCTAGGGCAGACCGGGATGTTCCGCCGGAATGCCGAAGCCCTGGGAGAAGGGATCGGTTACAAGCCTATGTGGCATATCCTGAATTCCGCCGGTATTGAGCGTTTCCCCCAGTACCAGTTCGACATGGTCCGCCTCGGTATAGGCATATATGGGATCAGCTCCCTTCCAGGAGTTTCTCTTGCCCCGGTTGCATCCCTCAAGTGCAAGATATTGCAGATAAAGACCTTGACTGCATCCGATGGAGCGATCGGGTACGGCCAGCATGGGCCCATCGCCCCTGAGGGGACGGTAATCGCCACCATACCTGTAGGTTATGCCGACTGCGTGGACCGAAGGTTCGGCTGCGGCCGCGTCTCGTTCAGCGTGAACGGCCACAGGGTCCCGACTATCGGAAACATATGCATGGATATGTGCATGATTGATGTGACCGGCGTACCGGCTGCGGTAGGGGACACTGTAACTATTTTCGGAGAGGATCCTACTGTATCCGAACTTGCGGACATCCTGGGAACTATCCCATATGAAATCTTCACGTCCGTCCCGCGCCGTATCGAGCGCGTCGTGATCCGCCGCTGAATCAGCGTTTCGAATTGAAGAATCCGCTTATCAGGCCGGAGCACTCCTCGTTGAGGACTCCGGAAGTGACCTTGGTCTTCGGATGGAGGAGGGAAGGGGAGAAAAGGGAATAACCCCTCTTCGGGTCGGAAGCACCATATACCAGATGCCCGAGCTGGGCCCAGTTCATTGCGGCAGCACACATCGGGCATGGCTCGACGGTGACATATAATGTGCAATCATTCAGGTATTTCCCGCCCAGCGCTTCGGTCGCAGCGGTAATTGCGATCATTTCGGCGTGGGCAGTGGGATCGTGGAGTCTCTCGCTCATGTTGTACCCTTTGGCGATTACCCTGTTCCCGCAGACGATAACTGCCCCTACCGGTACTTCATCCTCCTCAGCGGCTGCCTTCGCCTGAAGGATCGCTTCCTTCATGTATTTCTCGTCCGCTGTCATCGGCCTGTTTTTCTTTCTTGTCGGTGTAGAGGAACCTGCGGATCTTATGGGTGGCGGTTTTCTCGAAGGGTTCCTTCATTATTTCCACATCCTTCACCTGGGAAGTCCTGTTCACCCTCTTGTTGATGTACTCCATGATGGCGTTCCGCTTGGCCTCCAGGTTCTCGAAGAATTTGTCTTCCTTCTCCTGGTCCCAGTCCAGAACCTTGTCATCGAGTTTGATGAGGGCTACCAGCCGTCCGTCCCTCTCGACTACGAGGGAGTCATTGACTCCGGAGTAATTGTTGATGACCTGCTCGATTTCCTCAGGATAAATGTTTTCTCCGGAAGGTCCGACTATCATGTTCCCGAGGCGCCCCTTAATGTAGTATCGGCCCTTGCTGTCAACCGAAGCCAGGTCATTGGTCCTGAACCATCCGTCCGGGGTGAGGGCGGCACGTGTACGCTGCGGGTCTTTGTAATAGCCCAGCATGACGTTGTTTCCGTTCACCACTATCTCTCCCTCTCCGGTCTTCGGATTGACGTTCTGGAGTTTGACTTCGACTCCATATGCCGGCACTCCGCAGGAGCCGACTACAGTCTTTCCGACACAGGCATTGGTGATCAGAGGTGCGGTCTCGGTCAGGCCGTATCCGATTGCATATGGGAAATGGGCTTTCTTGAGGAAGGACTCGACTTCGGGATCCAGTTTCGCTCCGCCAACGCCGAAGAAGCGCAGCCTGCCACCCATAGACTTGTAAAGCCTCCGTCCTACGAGCCAGTAAAGCAGGTGGGGAGTTTTCTTCTCCATCCATGACAGGATGCGGCTCTTGGCGATGGTAGGAACTATGGAAGCCCTGTAGATTTTCTCGATAATCAACGGGACGGAACACATTATCGTTGGCTTCACCTTCTTGACTGCATCCATTAGGATGGAAGGAGTGGGCGGGCGCTGGATGTAATAGACGCATCCTCCTGCGTAGAGGGGATAGAGGAGGCTGAAGGCCATTTCATATGTGTGCGCCATCGGCAGGATCGAAAGCCACCTGTCCTTCGGCCCCGCTTTCTGGGCATGGGCCGCCGCGATAATGTTCACACAGAGGTTCCGGTGTGACAGCATAACCCCCTTCGCATTTCCGGAAGTGCCTGAGGTATAGAAGATTGCAGCTAGGTCATCCGGCAGGGGATCTTTAACGACCCCGTCACAGGTGAAGGCCTCATCGTCAGCCTTGATTATCTCGAAAGTCTCGATGTCAATCACGAGGGTAAGCTTCTGCTTGCATTCTTCGCTGAGTTTGGGAAGCAGGCGCTTCGAAATGAACAGGGCCTTTGCGCTGGAGTGGGTGAGGATGTTAGTGACTTCGCTTTCGGAGGATTCTGCCAGGATCGGAACGAATATCCTTCCGAAGGGCACCACGGAGAACATCGCAACTGTCCAGTTCGGCATGTTCTGTGACATCAGTGCTACCTTGTCCCCGGCGCTGACATTGAACCTGGAGAGAAGGTGCGACAGGTCGAGGCACTTCTTGCGGAATGAAGCATATGTATGTGCCTGTGTACCGTCTATGTACTGTGAAAGCGGCCTCTTTGCAAAGGCGATGGTGGAGTATTCGAAAAGCTTCGCAAGAGTCGTGATATAGTTCTCGCGATTGGTCGTCAGTCGTCTGTAGAAGCTGTTCATAGGCTTTATGTCAGTGGGTTACGAATCTTTCCGGGTGTTTGCCGCGGACGTGCATGTCCTCGTAGATCTGCTGTATCTTCTCCATGTCGGCCCTGGGATTGTCCGACAGGGGGAACTTCTCTCCGCAGCTTATCCTCTTGGTGCCCCAGTCGAAGTAAGCCAGGTACACCGGGACTCCTGTTTCCTTTGCTATGGTGTGGAATCCGGTCTTCCAGCGTTTCACCGGCTTGCGGGTTCCTTCCGGGGCTATCGCCAGGATGAATTCATCCCTTTTCTCCATCTCGGAGATCAGGCTGCGGACCAGGGTGGTGGCATTGGTCCGGTCAACCGGGATGCCCCCCATACGGCGGAGCAGTCCGCCCAGGGGCCAGAAGAAGAGTTCCCTCTTGACTATGACCCTGGCCTTCTGCTTGCCATATGAAGTGTAGAAAAAGTAGGACACCACAAAGTCCCACAGCGAGGTGTGGGGAACACCGAGGAGGAGGGCCTTCTTCTCCGGAACAGGTCCTCCGACACGTGTCCAGCCCATCTTCTTCAGCACCCACCCGCAGAAACGGGCCCAGCGTGCTTTCCGTGTGTCGGCTACTTCACTCATATGCAGGTCAGATGTTTATGTCCTCCAGTTCGACTTCCGAACGCAGGTTCTTGCGGATGAAGTTCTGGCGCTCGATGGTGTTGTCTCCCATGTAGAACTCCATTATCTGGGATATGGATTCCTCATCGCTGAGTTTTACAAGGTCGAGCCTCATGCCTTCTCCTATGAAGTCGGTGAATTCATTCGAAGAAATCTCTCCCAAGCCTTTGAAGCGGGTTATCTCGGGCTTGTCCTTGATTTCCTTGAGGGCTTTGGCCCTCTCGTCATCATTATAGCAGTAACGTGTTTCCTTCTTGTTGCGGACCCTGAAGAGGGGAGTCTGGAGGATGAAAACGTGGTCACGGCGGATGAGGTCCGGGTAGAACTTCATGAGGAAGGTCAGCACCAGCATGCGGATATGCATTCCGTCATCATCGGCATCGGTCGCTATGATGATGTTGTTGTAACGGAGCCCGTCCATGTCATCCTCTACTCCTAGGGCGGAGATAAGGAGGTTAAGTTCCTCATTCTCGGCAACCCTCTTGCGGCTCTCCTTGAAAGAGTTGATAGGCTTTCCCCTGAGGCTGAACACAGCCTGGTAGTCGGCATTCCTGGCCTTGGTGATGGTCCCTGAAGCGGAGTCACCCTCGGTTATGAATATGCTCGATTTCTCACCCATCTCCTCCTTCCCTTTGGGGAGCTTGTCACTGAAGTGGAAGCGGCAGTCGCGCAGCTTGCGGTTATAGACGTTGGCCTTCTTGTTGCGCTCGCGGGTCTTCTTCTGGATCCCGGATATCTCCTCCCTTTCCTTCTGCGACGCCTTGATCTTCTCCTCGATCGTGGGGACGATGTCCATATGCATATGGAGGTAATTGTCCAGATGCTTGGCTATGAAATCGTTGACGAAAGTCCTGATGGTAGGTCCGCGGTCTATCGATGCGGATCCGTCAGCGTTGCGTATCGTCTTTCCGGAGGCGTCAGTCTCCTCTTTTTCCCACATATAGGTGGATCCCAGCTTTGTCTTGGTCTGGCCTTCGAAGTTGGGCTCTTGGATCTTGATGCTTATGGCTCCGACTATTCCCTGGCGGCAGTCCTCAGGAGCGTAGTTCTTCTTGAAGAACTCCTTGAGGGTCTTTGCGATAGCCTCGCGGAAAGCTGCCAGGTGGGTTCCTCCGTCGCGGGTGTTCTGCCCGTTGACGAAGGAGGTGATGTCCTCACCGTAATTGTTGTCATGGGTGAGGACTACTTCTATGTCATCGTCTTCCAGGTGGATAGGCGGATAGAGGGGCGGTTCGGCGAGAGCTTCGTTTACAAGGTCCAGAAGGCCGTTCTGGGACTTGTAGGCAGTTCCGTTCAGGACAAGGGACAGTCCCTTGTTGAGGTAAGAATAGTTCTTTACCATAGTCTGGACGAAATCCATGTTGAAATCGAACGCTCCGAACATCTCGTTGTCCGGAATGAATCTCACCATGGTGCCGTTCTTCTCGGAGACTGACTCCCTCTTGCCGCTGTCCACAAGTTCACCTCGGGAATAGGAGGCCCAGGAACTCTCTCCGTCACGGAAAGATTCCACATAGAACTTGGAGGACAGGGCGTTGACCGCCTTGGAACCGACACCGTTGAGTCCTACGGATTTCTTGAATACGGCAGTGTCGAATTTCGCTCCGGTCATCAGGACACTGGTAGCGCGAACGACTGAATCCAGCGGGATGCCGCGGCCGAAATCCCTGACAGTTACTTCCTTGTCCTGGATGTCAACCTTGATCTGCTTCCCGAATCCCATGGCGAATTCATCGATGGAATTGTCGATGATCTCCTTGAGAAGGACATATATGCCGTCTCCGGGGTTCGAACCGTTCCCCAGGCGCCCGATGTACATTCCGGGACGTCTGCGGATGTGTTCGATCCCTTCGAGGGTCCGTATGTTGGCGTCAGTATAAAGTGGTTCCGGCATTTCAGAAGCTCTGGGCGATCTGTATGAAACTGTCGGCCTTGAGGGCTGCTCCGCCGATCAGACCACCGTCGATGTCGCTCTGGGCGAAAAGCTCCTTGGCATTGGAAGGCTTGCAGCTGCCTCCATAGAGGATGGAGGTGTCGTCAGCTACCTGTGCTCCGAACTTGCCTGCGAGGACTTTGCGGATGCATGCATGGATTTCCTCAGCCTGCTCGGCAGTCGCGGTCTTTCCGGTGCCGATGGCCCAGACGGGCTCATATGCGACTATGATGTTCTTCATGTCTTCTGCGGTGAAGTTGAAGAGGACATTCTCGATCTGGCTCTTGACTACATCGAAGTGCTGTCCTGCTTCCCTCTGGTCGAGGTTCTCGCCTACGCAGAGGATGACCTTGAGGCCTGCACCGAGTGCGAGGCGGACTTTCTCGACGAGTTTCTCATCGGTCTCGCCGTAGTACTGCCTCCTCTCCGAGTGGCCGAGGATGGTAAGTCCGCATCCTGCGGAAACGAGCATATCCGCAGCAACTTCTCCTGTATAGGCCCCGCTTTCCTTGTCAGCGCAGTTCTGTGCGGAGAGCTGTACTTTCGATCCCTCGAGAGCCTGTGCTACCGGTACGAGATGGGTGAATGGAGGTGCCACCACGAGTTCAACTCCTTCAGGAAGATTCTTGGATGCTTCTACAACGGCCTTGGCGAGGGCCACGCCTTCGGGGACTGTGGTATTCATTTTCCAGTTGCCCGCTACGATGTGTTTTCTCATGTTTTTTCCGGTTATGATAACGTATTTGGCAAATTTACTCAATTCTTCAGATTAATTCAATAAAATGGCTAACTTTGCATTCCAAATTGACATCTGATGAAGAATTTTGTAGAAGAAATCAAATGGAGGGGAATGCTCCAGGACATAATGCCTGGAACAGAGGAACTGCTTGCCAAGGGGCAGGCTTCGGCATATGTAGGAATCGATCCCACTGCTGACTCCCTCCACATAGGCCATTTGGTCAGTATAATGATGCTGAGGCATTTCCAGGCATGCGGGCACAAGCCCTACGCCCTTGTAGGCGGAGCTACCGGCATGATCGGGGATCCTTCGATGAAATCCTCGGAGCGTAACCTCCTGGATGAGGAGACTCTTGCCCACAATGTCTCATGTATCCGCGCCCAGCTCAGTCATTTCCTCGACTTCGACTCCGGTGCGGAGAACTCCGCAGTCCTGGTCAACAACTATGACTGGATGAAGGACTGGTCGTTCATCAATTTCATCCGCGACATAGGGAAGCACATCACGGTCAACTACATGATGGCCAAGGACAGCGTGAAGGTCCGCCTCTCACGCGACTCCTCTGTCGGAATGTCTTTCACCGAATTCAGCTACCAGCTGCTCCAGGCATATGATTTCCTGTGGCTCTACGAGCATGAAGGAGTGCACCTGCAGATGGGCGGAAGCGACCAGTGGGGCAACATCACCACCGGAGTGGAGCTAATCCGCCGTATCCTCGGGAAGGATGACGCATATGCCATGACATGCCCTCTGATCAAGAAGGCCGACGGAAAGAAATTCGGAAAGACCGAAAAGGGGAACATATGGCTCGATCCCGCCAAGACGTCTCCATATGAATTCTATCAGTTCTGGCTGAATGTTTCTGATGAGGACGCAGCGCGTTATATCCGCATATTCACTTCACTGGACAGGGAGACCATTGACTCTGCAATCGCCCAGCACGAGACGGATCCAGGCATGCGCAGCCTCCAGAAGTTGCTGGCAAAGGAAGTTACCATCATGGTACATGGGGAAGAGGAGTATGAGAATGCGGTTTCAGCATCGCAGATGCTCTTCGGGAAATCCACTTCAGAGGACCTGAGGAAACTCGACGAAAGGACATTCCTCCAGGTGTTCTCCGGAGTGCCGACATTCGATGTCGCACGTGAGGAACTGCCTTGCAACATACTCGAGCTCCTTGCCGTCAAGACCTCTGTCTATCCTTCCAAGGGAGAGGCCCGCAAGGCTGTCCAGCAGGGCGGTTTCAGCCTGAACAAGGACCGCGTCACCGACATTTACCGCGACATTACTTCCGATGACATAGTGGACGGCAAGTACATCCTCGTCCAGAAGGGCAAGAAGAACTATAGTATTATCAATATCAAGTAGTTCCACCTATGGAAAAGCAGGCTTCGAAGCGGCAGCTCCAAGTCGCCCGCGAGATACAGAAGGACTTGGCGGAAATCATACGCGGCCATGGCATGGCTGCATATGGCGGGGCCATGGTGACGGTCAGCGAGGTGCGGATCAGTCCGGACCTTTCCGTGGCCAAGGTGTTCGTAAGCATATTCCCTTCATCAAAGCAGGAAGAGACCATGGCCTTGCTTGAGGAGAAGAAAAGGACGATCCGCGGGGAATTGGGCCATGCAGTTGCAAAACAACTCCGTATAGTCCCTGAGATCAATTTCTACCTGGATTCGACTCTCGATTACGTCGACCATCTTGACAGCCTGCTGAAAGGCTGACCAGGGCAGCACTTGTTAAATAGACATAAAGCGAGGAACCGGCAACCCTCACGGGCAACCGGTTCCTAAACGTGTACTAAAACCTAAACCTGCAACATAGATGCATTTCAATAAGGAAACGTTGCACGGTTCAGGGATTTTTTTTCATAGCCTTATTTCTTGGCTTCCTCGACTGATACTTTCCTGAAGTCCTTGAGGTCTTTCATGAGTTCGAGGGCGGCCTTGCGGGCACGTGCTCCGGCGGCTTTGTTGCCTTTCTCTACCTGAGCGTCAGCGTTGAGTGCGAAGCATTCGTACTCGGCTTTGATTTTTTCAACAAGTGATTTCATGTTTTTTTGTATTAATATGTTAATAAACAGTAGTTTTCTATTTTCTGGCGCAATTTAATCAATTAATAGTTCAATTGCAAAATTATTCGCTTTTTTTCGCGTCTAATTCACTTTGTAACATACTATTATCGACTTTTGGACGGGCTTTCAGGAAGTTCATCGCCTTTTCGGGCCCTACAAGGACGAAATCCTTCGCTCCGGCGATTGTCCTCTCCAGGATATCCGGCAGTGAATCCATTTCTTCACTGCTCAGGCTGCCGAGCACATAATCGACCTGACCGCCCCTTGAGAATTCATTGCCTATACCTACCCTGATCCTGGTATAATCCTGGGATTCAAGCATCTCTTCGATGCTGGCAAGGCCGTTGTGACCTCCGCAGCTGCCCCTGCGTCTCATCCTTATGGTCCCGAACGGGAGATTGAGGTCATCGCAGATGACGAGAAGGTTTTCCAGGGGGATTTCCAGATGGTTGACCCAGTACCTGACGGCGTAACCGCTCAGGTTCATGTAGGTGGAAGGCTTCAGCAGGGTGACTTTCCGGCCCTTCAGGGAGAATTCGGCGACATCCCCGTAGCGGGCAGTACGGAAAACAGCGTTGGATGCCTGCGCCCAGGCATCCAACGTCATAAATCCCATATTGTGCCGGGTGGAGGCATACTCGTTTCCGATGTTGCCCAATCCGGCTATGAGGTACTCAGCCACTCTGCTCCGGGATTAGTACTACTCGGTAGCTTCAGCAGCTTCAGCGGCTGCTGCAGCAGCAGCGGAGGCGTTGCGGGTAGCCTTGACCATGCAGACGACAGCGTCGGGCTGGGTGACCATGGTGATGCCTTCGTAGCTGAGGTCGCGTGCGCGGATCTTCTTGTCGAGACCCAGGGAAGTGATGTCAACGGGAAGTACATCGGGGAGGTCCTTCTGGAGTCCGCAGACCTTGAGCTTGCGGAGAGCCTGCCTGAATTTACCACCCTGCTGAACGCCGATAGCGTGTCCTGAAATCTGTACGGGGATCTCGATTACGACCGGCTTGTCCTCGGAAACCTTGAGGAAGTCGACATGGAGGCAGTTGTCCTTTACCGGATGGAACTGGAGCTCATGTACGACAGCGGTGTAGCTCTCGCCATTGTCGAGAACGATGTCGATGATGTAGGACCCGGGATCACTCAGGAGTCCGCCAAGCTGTTTTGCAGTGACAGTGAAAAGTACGTTTTCGATTCCCTGACCGTAGAGGTTGCATGGAACGAGCCCCTCTTTGCGGAAGGCCTTGATGACGGCCTTGTTCCCAACTTTACGGACTTTGCCGTCAAGTGTGAAATGTTTCATTGTTTTTTTGTTTAAAATGTGTTACTCAGCCACCGGTCATGCCGGGGCCCCATTGCACCAAAAGCTCTGCGCTTTTATTTTTGGGCGCGCAAATATATGAAAAATATTTCATAATGCAATGAGCCGGTTCACTTTACCAGCCCCACCGCCTTGTTCCACTTGGTGTCCCTGTAGGCATTCGTGTACTTCGCCTCTCCCATGGGGATGAATGTGCTCAGGCCGGAGTAGTGGTTGATCCTGAAACCTCCGTAGGTAGGCATGAAAGAGTCCGTGTGCCACGTTGTTTCATATGAGGTTATTACGGCTTTGGAAAGTGCGTTGTGAAGGACGTCGGCTTCAGAGGAAGAGATCCCGGCTTTGAGGAAGTAGTCCTCCAGGTCGAAGAACCAGTGCGAGTTATGACGGTAGTAGCGCTGGACTTTAAATGGATCCACATGCTCGAGGTCTGATGCATGCGCTTCGATGAGCTTTTTGCATACGTCCGCAAGTTCCTGCATATGGGATGAGATCGCTATCGAGACGGTCGCGGACCCCTCGTCCCCGCTTTTGTCCTTGTAATAGTCGAAATAGTCCTGGCAGGCGCCCTTTATGTCAGGGCTGTCTCCCTTGAAGACCCTTTCTCCAAGTTTTGTATAGTCGAATCCGGTGGAAAGGATCTCGGCAGGGGAGAAGGCTATGAGGTCCACCTTGTCCTTGAGAGAATAAGCCACTTCGACCCCTCCCATGAAGCAGGCGTCGAAGATGATGTAGTCCATATGCATGGGGATCGCTTCCGTGAACTGTTCCAGGGGCATCTCGAAAGGCTTTGGCAGAGTCGTCGGGTACTTTACCTCATCCTGTCCTATGCTTTTTGTCAGCGGACCGGGGAAGACCGGCCAGCTGTACTGTCCTGCCTGGGATGCGGCCATCGGAGCCATCCTGGGACCGGAACCTAGGTCTATGAAGGTTGAC
>JAEEGL011800427.1_pt1 | contig 40957 bp, 43 predicted proteins | sample 9134231 | NCBI WGS metagenome assembly JAEEGL01 (sample SAMN16246548, study PRJNA631951) | gut metagenome | biome: gut microbiome; feature: rumen; material: fiber-attached | host: Bos | place: Iran: Karaj | collected 2018-10
CTAAAGGATATTGAAAGAGAATTTTTAACATTAAAACCTTTAGTTGAAGATATTAAAGTAAAAATAAAAATAGTAAAAAAAAGATCTATTTTAAGAGGACAAGAATACTGCATATTATTCTATTCTGAAAAGAAAGATAATTATCTTCAAAATATAGGTTATTTAGGAGAACAGCTTGATTTATATTTAGTATCAAAAAATATTGGAACATTATGGTTTGGAATAGGAAAACCTGATGAAAGAGAGCTAGATGGATTAGATTTTGTCATAATGATCGCCATTGCTAAAGTAGATTCAAGAGATAAATTTAGAAAAGATATGTATAAAAGTAAAAGAAAAGAAATATCAGAAATATGGACTGGAGAAAGTTTTCTAGATATTGCTGATATAGTAAGATTTGCTCCTAGTGCTTGTAATACACAACCATGGAAAGTAGAAGCAACTGATAAAAAGATAAAAGTATATAGGTATCGAAAAGAAGGCAAAAGAGGAATAATGCCTAAAGATAAAGTCATTTATTATAATCAAATTGATATTGGTATTTTCTTATGCTTCTTAGAATTATGCTTAGAACATAATAGTATTATTTATAAAAAAGAATTGTTTATTGAAGAAAATCATGAAAAAGAAAATAATTTAATAGCAACATACCATATTTAAATTTATTTGAATAATTATAAAAGGTGAAATATGAGAAAATATATTTATACAATTATTATATTTGTTAGTTTGTTTTGTTTTACTAACAATATTAAAGCTATAGAATTAGAAAGTGATTTAGAATATTACAATATATCATATGATTTTATAAATGATAATGAATACTATGTAACATATAATTTTAAAACAGGACAAGATAGTCATATGTATTATTATTTATTAGATGATAATGTTTATTTAGACACAATAGAGCACAACATAGATGAATTAGAACTTAATAACTCATCAAATTATGATATGGCTTCGATGAAATTTTTATTAAATAAAAATAAAGAATACTATATAAAATATAAAGGATATTTTTATGGTAATGGTGGTAATAATTATGGTATTTGTATAAAGTCACTTTCAAAAGGAACGAAAAAAAAGAATACATGTGATAATTCATATGCAGCAAGTGTGTATTCATTTGAATTACAAATTCATCATCCAGAAAATATTGAATTAAACAATGATAAAATAAATGGCTTAGACAATTATATTATTGAAGAAGAAGGAGAAACCTATTTATTATTAGCTGGTAGAAAATATGAAAGAGATAGATATTACGATGCAACAATATACAAAAAATTAATTCTAAAATCAGATATCGATCGTGAAAAGTTAATAAAAAAGATATTATTTTATATAGTGTTATTTTTATTAGTTGTAATTATTACACTTTTTATTTATCACGATAATAAAAAGAAACAGCAATATATATCACGAAAGAATGTATAATATGAATAAAATAATAGTAGCTATTGGTGGATGAGAAAATGGAAGAATCAGTAGCAGAGTGAAAAGAAACCATATGAAACTAAAGGAATTGATAAAGAAATAATTAGATTATCAAATAAAGAACGTCCTAATGTTTTATTTCAAAGTTGAGAAATAATTGATGACAAATATAGAAGTATTAATCAAAACCAGCGAATATTAAATTTAAGCCTTATGCCATAAAGACATAATATTGGGAGAATAATAATGAAAAAACTAGATATAGATCAAAAATTTTTAGAAAAAATAAAAGAAATTAGATATAAATATGCAAGACTAATACCTGAAGGAATGCAATACTATTACGAAAGAATTTTAAACGGTGAAGATTTAGATTTATATATGCAAACATATGCATTATCAAGAGAAGACCTGTTAAGATTTGCTAGAGTGTGTAACATATTTCATATATACGAACAAATCTTTGATTTAGTAGAGCTTGCTAAAGGAGAAGCAGAATTAATTGGAGAATATCAAGAATATATTGAAGAGTTGCAAGAAGAAGGAGAAGGTTTTATAGATGATATTGATACTTCACAAGATGAAGAAGAAATGATAATTAATGGAGGAAATATAAATTTACTTATATATCCAAGTTATATAGATGAATCTAAGCAGAAAACATTAAGTTCTCGTAGTGGTAAAGAAGAACAAACTCAAAAAAGCGTTGCTAATCTTATTGAACAACTATGCAAGGTCAACTATCAAGAATTAAGAAAAAAAGGCTCTATTCATCAAAGTGTCCAAACTGATAATAAAAAACCTTGCTATGTTAACGGCTCTGCTTTTGAAAGATTAGGTAGTGGATCTAGCACCAAATTATATTATTTTAGAATATCTTTAAGTGATAATAATCGTAGGGATATTAAGAAAGCACTTAATATTGATTTTGATACATTATACCTAGTTACTAATTATGGAGATTTTAAAAACGAAGGTATGGATGAAGATCAGTATTATGCAGCAATATATGGAGATTTAAAATCAGATAAGAACATGAAAGAAATATTATTAGTAATGGATATTTTTGAAAAAGATTTTACTCCAGAAACATTTAAAAAAGCTATAGATATAATAAACAATGGATTTAAAATAACAGAAGAATTAACTTCTATTATAAGGAATCGTCAATTATAGAAATAAAGATAAACAAAAGGAGTATCTAATGTTAGAAGAATATATTGAACAATTAAAGCCATATGTTATAGAGTTATTTAAAAATGATTCTAGTGGACATGATATTAGCCATTTAACAAGAACTATGAATACAGCGTTATATCTTCAAGAAAAAGAAGGTGGAGATAGACAAGTAATTGGTATAGCAGCATTTTTACATGATATACATAGAATAATAGAAAGCGAAGTTAATAAAAGTAATAAAGAATATAAGTTTGTATCTCCAAAAGAATCTATTCCCAAAGTAAAAGAAATATTATCACATATTAATCTTACTGAAGAGCAAGTAGATAAGATTTGTTATGCAATTGAATACCACGAAATATATAATTGGAATGGAAATAATGTTGATGATTTAAATACACTTATTCTTCAAGATGCAGATAATTTAGATGCCATAGGTGCTGTTGGTATTGCTAGATCTTTTTCCTTTGGTGGAGCTCATAACATTATTATGTATGATGAAAAAGTGCCACTTGAAGGCATGGATAGTTTTACTGAAGGAGATGTTGACCCATCAACAATACATCATTTTTACCATAAACTCTTTAATCTAGGAAATCAGATGAATACCAAGACAGCAAGACTTATAGCCAAAGAAAGAACTGATTTTATGAAAATGTATGTTAAAGAATTCTTAAATGAATGGAATGCAAATTATTAATATATTAAGAAAAAAGAAAGAAAAGTAACTTTCCATTGTTACTATAGTGATTTAGTATGAACGATATAATTTTAATATTAAAAAAATATTTTAGTGAAAAAGAAATTTCTAAAATAAAAAAGACATTAGAAGAAAAGCAAAGAGATAGTATTATAAATGACAAATTCTTTGCTAAAATAGGGAAAAATTCTAATACGTTATTCTTTAATAATTTAGTAAAAGAAATTAGATTATATGAAAACAATCAAGATAATATAATGATTCCCAAATTAGTAGATTCTTTTATATCAAATGAATATTGTTTGATTGTACTAGAAAAGATAAATGGTAAGACATTAACTAATCAAAGAAATGACTATAATACTCATTTATCTCATGGTAAAAGATTAAGAATCGCTAATTATATTCTTAATATAAAAAATATTAAATTAAATTATCAATTAGATAATATTTATAGTAGAAAAGAAAATTTAGATAAGTATTTAGAAAGATCAAAAAAATATATTTCGAAGAATACATATTTAAAAATAACATCTTTGTATAGTATTATAAGTAAAGAATCAAAAAATATTGTTATAGCACATGGAGATTTAATTCCAACTAATATAATGATAGATAAAACTTTAATTAAATTTATCGATTGGGAATACATATCTTATATGCCAGAATATTATGATTTAGCATATTTTCTTATGTTTAGTAAAGTAAATCATTCACTAGATATACTTGATAGTTTGAAAGTAAATAATAATGAAGTATATATAGATGCAATAATTATAAGCTTAAAAGAAATTCAAAACTGGGCTAAATTGTATGGAACAATTGATGATAATATTATTAATAAGAATATAAGAAGATGGAAAAGAGAATTAAACTATATATTGATAAAACTTGAAAATTAGAAAAAAATATTTATATTTGAAAGGAAATAAGTTATGAAAACTATTTATTTAATAAGACATTCAGCCCCATTTATAGAAATTGATAATTATGTTGATTATAAAAATGTTCCATGGAAAGATTATAATCGAAATATGATATTATCAAGTAAGGGAGAAGAAAATGCAAAAAAACTATGTGAAATAGATGAATTAAAAAATATAGATTCAGTATATGCAGCTGATTCATATAGAGCAATTGGAACTGCAAAATATGTTGCAGAAATAAATAATTTAAAAATTAAATTAGATAGTAGAATTAATGAAAGAGAATTAGGAGTAGAAACTATAAGTGAACTACCAGAAAATCAAACTATAGAATCATTCAATAACAAAGATTATAAATTTGGAAATGGGGAATCATTAAATGAAGTAGATAAAAGATTTAATTTATTTATTGATGATTTATTAAATAGTGATGATAACAAAATAGCATTATTTATTCATGGAATTATAATGATGTCATTTCTTCAAAATAATACTGATTTTTCGTTTGATGGTAAAAATATGAAATTATTATTTAATAATTCTGAAATCTATAATGATAAAATGATAAATCCAATGATATTTAAAATAGAATATGATAATAAAACGATAAAGAATATAGAATTTATAGATAATTAAATAAACTATTAAAAAAGAAATTAAAACCATCTTAATTTCTTTTTTATTGAATAAATATCAAAAATATGATATAATATGCACCAATAAAAGGGGAGAAGTATATATGGAAAGAATTATATCTTATGAGGAATTACCTAAATCAAAAGGACAATCTATATATTTAAGAATGGAAAGTGATCCTAGATTATATATAAGTCTTCTATCTAAAGGCTATAGAATTGTAAATAACATAACTGAAGCAAATGAATCAACAATATATGTAACTGGAAGAAGGCAAGATTATCAATGTTCATCTTACGGAGAATATAAAAAATTAATAGATAGTAAAATTCAAGATTATTTGAGAACTTATGATATAGTTAAGCCTAAAACAAGTAGTTTTAGATATTTAGATTTAGTTAATCATAAATATAAAGTTCCATTTGTTTTAAAAAATGAAAACCAAAATGGTGGAAGAGAAAAATTCTTAATAAACACTATAGAAGATTATGAACATTTAATAAGTGCATGTGAATTTTTAATATATGATAAGGAAATATTGCAAGGTTCTTCAAGCCTTGATAAAAAAAGACAAATTGATTATTTAAGATATTTAGAAAGTAATTTTACTATTCAAGAATATATTAATACACCTACAGAATATAATACTACTGTAAGATTATTAACATCATCTTCTAATGATTTACTTTATGGAGCATTAAAATATAATGAAACTGAAGAATATAAAGATGATACAACTTTATTAGGATATCTATTAAGTGAAGTATTCCCATTAAGCACCAAATCTATTGTTTCAAATACATTAAGAGGAGGGGAAAACATTTTACTATGTGAAAATGATTATTCTTCTTTTGAAAGAATGATGCTAAATCATCATAATATAAACTCAGAACAATTTCATGAATTAGTTAGTGCATCTCAATTTGTCCATGAACAATTCAAATCTGAACTTGGAATAATATGTGGGTTTGATTATATTTATGATCAAGAAAGAAAGCAATGGTTTTTATTAGAATATCATAGTAGACCAATGGTTGGAGATTATTCAAGAAGGCAAGGAATTGCTTATCAAACAAATGAAGAAAGACTTTCAGCAGAAGGAAGAGTAAGAGCCACTGCATTATCATTAGAATTAAGAAAACACTAGTTTTATCTAGTGTTTTTTTGTTAAAAGTAATGATATAATAAAAATATAAATAAGATTTTTAATTAATACATATAACGGCCTTATTTAATAATAATATACTATGATGAGAGGTATTTAATGAAAACAAGAAGAATTATATATTTAATTATTTGCTTATTATTTATTACTATATCAATTGGAATATTAGCAAATACTGATTTACTTGATAACGTTGAATTGAGTAAATCAATTCAAATAATACTTATTCTCTTTTTAATTAGAATTTCGATTGGATGTATTTTTTATATTAAAAATCAATACGAAAAGCAAAAGTATTCGTATGGAATAATAATGAATTTAGGCCTTTTATTATTTATAATTGTAAACATATTTAGGCAAATAGATTTATTGATTTCAAACTGGAATCTTTTTAGTATTGTTGATATTTATATAAATACTTTAAAATCATTTTCATATTTTGCAATGTTAATATTACCATTTATCATGATTTTTTCTATTTATAGTATAGTTTCAAACTTTGTGCTTATTAGAAAAGAAGGTTTAAATCCTAAAAGAATGTTAGGAATAATCATTGGCTTTTTGGCGTTATTGGGAATTGGAGGTAGCCAATTAATTTACTTTTTAGTAAAGAATTTATTGTTAAATACAGATAAACAATTTATTAAGTATTCTTTGGATATATGTTTAAATGCTACTTTAACTTATATATATACATTAATTGTAGCAACTTTATATTGTAACATTAGGGCAGCAAAACATATACCAGAGTTTAATAAAGACTTTATTATCATTTTAGGATCTAAAATTAGAAAAGATGGAACTTTAACACCATTACTAAAAGGAAGAGTAGATAAAGCAATTGATTTTGGTAAGTTACAATTCGAAAAAACAAAAAAGAAAATAGTTTATGTTCCTTCAGGAGGAAAAGGCAATGATGAAACTGTTGCAGAAGCAGAAGCAATAAGAAAATACTTATTAGAAAAAGGAATAAAAGAAAATCAAATAATAATTGAAGATAAATCTACAAATACATTTGAAAATATGAAATATTCAAAAAGCAAAATTGACGAGATAAATAAAGAAGCTAAAATTAGTTTTGCAACAACAAACTATCATGTATTTAGAAGTGGTGTAATTGCAAATGAACAAGGGATGGATTGTGAAGGGATTGGAAGCAAAACAAAATGGTATTTTTATACAAATGCAATCATAAGAGAGTTTTTTGCTAACGTTGCACATGAATGGAAAGAGCATTTAATATTGATTATATTAATTAACATATCATTGATAGTTTTAATTCTAATTGGTAAATATTATAGTTTTATAAATATTTTAAATTAAGTATATAGGAGGAAAAATGAAACAAGAAAAGAAAGCATTAAAAGGAGGAGACATATATGTACCTTTTGATGAAAGGAAAAGTGAGGAATCAGTAGTATATTTTACACGTGATTTAAGCGCAAATGGACTAAAGAAAATATATGAAAAAGTAAATGATAATATTAATGGCAAAATTGCAATTAAATTACATACAGGAGAGCCACATGGACCTAATATTATACCATCAGAATGGGTAAAAGAGTTTCTTAAAGATGAATGCCCAGATGCAACAATAATCGAAACAAACACATACTATGAAGGAGAAAGGGATAATACAGAAAAACATAGAAAGACTCTAAAAGTAAATGGCTGGGATTTCTGTCCTGTAGATATAATGGATGAAGATGGTACAGTTGATCTTCCAGTACAAAATGGTAAATGGTTCGATCATATGACAATAGGAAAAAACATACTAAAATATGATTCTTTAATTGCTCTTACTCATTTTAAAGGACATGTAGTAGGAGGATTTGGAGGAAGCAACAAAAATATTGGTATAGGATGTGCTGATGGAAAGATTGGTAAAGCAATGATTCATACATATCCTGGAGAAGATCAATGGTCTATAACAGCAGAAGACTTCATGGAAAGAATGACTGAAAGCACAAAAGCAACAGTTGATCATTTTAAAGACAAAATAGTATTTATAAATGTTATGAGAAACATGAGTGTTTCTTGTGATTGTGAAGGAGTAAACGCTGCTCCAGTTGTTACACCAAACGTTGGTATCTTAGCATCAAAAGATATATGTGCTTTGGATACAGCATGTGTTGATTTAGTATTTGCTATGGACCCAAAAGAAAATCATGATTTAGTTGAAAGAATGAAAACAAGACATAGTTTTAGGCAACTATCATATATGCATGAACTAAAAATGGGAAATACAAAGTATAAATTAATAGATATAGATAATGATGATAAAGAAATAAAACAAAAGGAAGCAGTTAAGGATTTAAAACCATTTGAAAGATAAAACAAGCCTAATATAATTGAGGAAATCTTGACAAAAGCGAACAAATGTGCTATAATATGTGCACATATTTGAGATGAGATAGTCAAATATGTAGAATTATATTAAAAAACCATTATTAGGTAAAGGAGGGGGATTTACATGAAAGAAGAAAAAAAATATGTATTAGAATTACCAAAGGAATTAGCTTCTGGTGCTGTTAAAGGTGCTGGAGTAGCTGGTATAATCAACACTGCATTCCCTGCATTAATTCCTACGTTTACAGCAATGTATACTGGAGCTAGTAATTTATCACTTGCTCAAAAAGTAGGTATTGGTCTTGGACTTTCATCAGCTCCTTCTGTACAAATATCAAATCTTGCCATTTTAGGAACAGGTGCCATTATTGGAGCTTTAATTAGTGGAACAGTTGTCTTAGTAAAAAAAGCAAGATCAAAATCAATAGAAAAAAAATTAACAAAAAAACAAGATAAATAAAGAAAAAGAAGATAACAATCTTCTTTTTTTTGTTTCAATAAATATTTATAATATAATTAAATAGGAAGTGAAAAAATGGATATACAATATTTATTATTATATTTGCTTATAATCAATATAATTACATTTATTGCCTTTGGATTAGACAAATTATTTGCAATTAAACACACTAGACGAATAAGTAATTCCACTTTACTAGGACTATCATTTATTGGCGGATCTATAGGAGGACTAATAGGAATGAACTTATTTCATCATAAAACAAATAAAAAATATTATACAATGGTATTACCAGTATTTTTGATTATACATGTAATAATAGTAATGTATTTACTTTTTTCAGGTACGATATAAACTATTGTATAATAATAAACATGGAGGTAAAAATGATTGTTGTAGAATTAGGTCTAAAATTAGATAAATCTTTAGTATATTACCATGATATGTTAACAAAGAATGGTCTTAAGCTTGATTTTTCATGTATTACGCATGATATATATTATACAAATAAGGACTTACACGATTTAACAGAAAATGAAATGAAGAATAATTGCAAAAGAATAAGATACTGTGACACTATTAATAAAGAAGTAGGGGACCATAGTAAATTAGATATAGAACAAAAAAGTTTAATTGATATGGGATATAAGAAAGTATTTGATACAATCAAACTTGATTTTCAATATTGTAATGACACAATGAAAAGTAAAATACAATTACAAGATATAAAAGATATAGGTTTATTAGTATATTATGATAACCCTGATTATTATGATTTACCATTAGAAGAGCAAAGAGAGAAATTAATAGATGATTTGAACTCATATGGATTTTCTTTTGATTATAATCAACTAGGTTTAGACAAATTAAGAACACTATACTATGGTAAAGAAATGTTTAGTAGGAATCAAAATGATTAATTATAAAGATAATGCAAAAAATAATTTACTAAAAAATCTAGAAAAAATACATACGACAAGAATGGGAATAGAAAGAATTAGAAAAAATCTTAATATAGAAAACGGAAATATTGTTCTATTTTGCAAAAATATAATTGTAAATGACCAATCAATTTGTTATGAAAAAGGAAAGAACTTTTATTGTGAATTAGACAATGTTAAAATAACAATTAATTTATCTAGTTTTACAATAATTACTGCACATATAAAAAAATAAAGGAGTCATATATATGAAATATAATGATTTGATAAAATCACACAAAGAATTTGGATCAAACAAAGAAGACATTATTAAAATAAGCAACTATGAAAATATATTAGAAAATGTAGTAATAGCTTCATGGTGGGAACACAACTTATTTGAAAAACATGGCTTTACTTCAGTGAAAGAATCAAATAAAGTTTATACAATGTCTAATAATAATCTATCATTTTCTTTTATTGAATTAAAAGCAATAGGTTCACCAGTAATAATGGATTATATTTTATCTTTAGGAGTAACAAAATGTAAAAATATTATTTTTATAGGATCTGCTGGATCAATCGATGAAAAAATAAAAATTGGAGATTTAGTAATTCCAAATTACTCAATATGTGGAGATGGTGCTTCAAGATATTTAAATGATAACTTTGAAGACGAATTCGGTAAAAAAGAAATACCATCAAAAATACTTAACGAAAAATTAATTAATCTATTGAATCATAATAAAATAGATTATCATTGTGTTCCTAATTTCAGTGTAGATAATGTCTTTAGTGAATTCTATCATTTAGATAAGATTCTAGAGTATGGAAGTAAAACAGTAGAGATGGAAACTGCAAACTTTTTTAAATGTTGTAATTTAATTGGAATTAATGGAATAGCAATATTTGCTATATCAGATAATATAATCTCAAAAAGCTCTTTATTTAATGGAAGAAGTGAAGAGGAAAAAAGAAGAAAAGATTATTGTAAGGAAGAATTAATACCAAAACTAGTAATAGATTTAATAGAGGAACTATAATGCAAGAAAGAATAAAAGAGAATGAGGAAAGATTAGATTCTATTAATAATAGCTTACATAAATTAGAAGAAGCATTAAAAGAATTTAAATCAAATAAAAATAACTTAAAAAAATTAAATAAATATTATGGAAGTAAAAACTGGTTTAAAGACAAAGACGCTTTAGAAACAAAAAAAATACAAAATATAAAAGCTGGCGTTTTAAGTGAAGATGCAGTGTGGAACATGAACGAAGAAATAGAAGAAACAATAAAAGAAATGAATAAAATAGTTAAAATGTATTCTAATAATTAGGAGGAAATATGGAATATAAAAAATTTAAAAATACCATTGTTGTAAGAATTGACAAAGGTGAAGAAATACTTGAAAAGATTAAAGAAATTGCATTAAAAGAGAAAATTAAACTTGCTAATATAAATGCATTAGGTGCTACCAATAATTTTGTAGTTGGTGTATATAAAGTAGATGAGAAAAAATATTATTCAAATGAGTTTAAAGGTAATTTTGAAATAGTATCATTAACTGGTACAATTAATACAATGAATGATGAATTTTATACACATATTCATATGAGTGCTGGAAATGAAAAAGGAGAAGTTTTTGGAGGACATTTAAATAAAGCATATGTAAGTGCAACATGTGAAATGGTAATTAATATCATAGATGGTAGAGTAGATAGATATTTTGATGATGAAATAGGTTTAAATTTATTTAAATTTTAAATATCTTATTTTATAGAAATGTGATATATTTATATTATAGGAAGGAGTTTATATGAGTAATAGAAAAATTTTTAGTATTATTTGCTTACCAATTGTTGTATTTTTAATTGTAAATATGTTTTTACCATTTTTAGTTATAGTAAACGGATATGGAAATACTGAAACCTATAGCTTATGGAGGTACTTTTCTGAAGGGCGAGAAATAAATGGATATCCAATAATCATACTAATTGCTTTAATAGTTGCAGCTTTATTATTTGTACTACAATTGTGCGGATTATTAAAAGATGCAAAGCTTGCTTCATATTCAATCGGTTTAAATTCAGCTTTCTACTTTTTTGCACTATGTGATTTGATAAAAAATGGTGGAAGTGAATTTGGTATTGGATTTTGGTTAGGTTGGATTTTTTCAGTTATACTAATTATTTTATTAATAATAGGAAGCTTATTAAGCAATGAATCAAAACCAAAAAACATGTACGGAAATAGCAATTATGGGCAACCTTATGGACAACAAAATAATTATGGACAACAACCTGCAGGTTATGATCCATATACAGGAAAACCATATTATAGATAAAAATATAGCTAAGCTTAATACTTAGCTATTTTTTAATAAAAAAGAAAGAGGTGATTTTATGTCTAAAACAAAAAAAGCAGGATGTATATTAATTAATATGAAAGAAAAAACAATAGCACTTGTTCATCGTGAAAAACAAAATGATTATTCATTTCCAAAAGGACATCTCGAAAAAAATGAAACTTTAATTGAATGTGCAATAAGAGAAACTGCAGAAGAAACAAAAAGAGATTGCAAAATATTAGAAGAAGAGCCAATATATATAGAAACTTATATTACACCAAAAGGAGAAGATGTTGAGTTATATTACTATATAAGTGAAGATATAGGCAAAAGTAATAATACATCATCAGACACACATGAGACGATATGGGTAAAATTTGATGATGTTTATGACAAATTAACTTATGAAAGGCTAAAAAACACTTGGAATTCTATGAAGGATAAAGTAAAAAAATATCTTAAGTAGGTGATGAAAAAAGAAAGTTTTTAAACAAGCAAAAGAATAAAATAAACTAATAAAACAAATAGATAGTTAGAAAGGAGTAAAAATGAATTTAAAAGGAAAAACTAACGAAGAAATTAAACAATTAATTATTGATGGAAAGGTTAAAAATGCAGATTTAACAGATTCAGGAATTTGCCCAACATGTTTTGACAAGGAAAATGATAATGTTCTTTATGGTGATAACACAGATAAAATATTATATGAGGATAATGATTTTGAATGCTTTTTAGTTGGAAATCCAAGAGCCAATGGTCATACCGCTATAAGTACAAAAAAACACTTTAAAGATATGATGGAATTAGATGATGAATTATGTACAAAAGTTTTCGTATTATCTAAAAAAGTTATGAATGCTATAAAAGAAGTATATAAATGTGAAAGTGTATATTTATGTACTATGTGTGATGGACCAATGAATCATTTTCATGTTCAACTTATTCCAAGATATTCTTTTGAAGAAAGAGGTTCAGACAATTTTGTTAAGAAAAGATTCAGTTATGTAGAAGATAAAGAAAAAGTTGAAAAATTGCGCAATATACTTAAATAAATAAATTTATACTAGAAGAAAAATAATATTTATGATAAAGTAAAGAAGAGGAAAGAAGGATGATTGTATGCCAAAATTTTGTGGAAAATGTGGAACTAAATTAACAGAAGAAGATGTTTTTTGCCCTGAATGCGGAACTAAAAATGTTCCAGCAAGAAAAAAAGTAGTAGAAGAATATGAAGAACCATCTAGACCATCATATCAACCAGCTGCTCAACCATATTATTATGGTGAAGTCCCAAGATCAAATGGAATGGGAATAGCAGGTTTTGTACTATCTTTTTTAGTACCTATATTAGGATTAATTTTTTCAATTATTGGTTATGTAAAAGCAAAAGAATATAATGATAATGCTAAAGGATTAAGTTTAGCAGGTATTATCATTTCATCTGTTTTTATAGCTTTTGCCATTTTAGCTATAATTGTATACATAGCAGAAGGTGACAATATAAGCTCTACAGTACGTTATCGTTACTATTACTAATCAGTTTAAATAATATTAAATCTATTACTTAATTGTAATAGATTTTTTATTTTGCTATAATATACATGATAGGTACTTTATAAAATAGGAGTGGTTTGATGAATAAACAAGCAATACTCATAATGGCACATAATAATGAGAAAATTATTAAATTGCTAATAAAAAAATTAGATAGTATTTATTTTGATATATTTTTACATATAGATAAAAAAAGTAATTTAAATATAGAAGATTTTAATAATTTAACATCAAAGTCTAATCTATACATTTATAAAGAAATAGATGTTAACTGGGCTCAATATAGTCAAATAGAATGTGAATTATTTTTACTTGAAAATGCATTAAAAATAAATGATTATGAATATTTACATTTGATATCAGGAGTAGATTTTCCATTAAAAAAGCCTGAAATAATATACAAATTTTTTAATGATAATTATGGTAAAGAATTTGTTCACTTTCAGTCCTTAGAATTACCTGAACATAAGGCTAAAAGAGTAGTAACAGATTTAAATATAAAGTTCTATACAGGAGCTCAGTGGTTTTCAATTACTGATTCTTTAGCTAGATATATACTTTCAAAAAAAGAATTTATTAGAAAAACATTTAAAGATAGTTTTTGCCCAGATGAGATGGTTATACAAACAATCGTATACAATTGTTCTTTTAAAGATAAGTTATATAATCAAGATTTTGATAATAATTATGATTCAATAAAAAGAAGTATAGACTGGAATCGAGGAAGTCCTTATGTTTGGACTAATAATGACTATAATGAATTAATAAATAGTTCTGCTTTTTTTGCAAGAAAATTTGACCAAGAAAAAGATTTATTAATCGTAGAAAGGTTATACAACGACATCTAATTGTTAGTAGAAAGGGATTGCAATGTTAGAGAAATTATTTAAATTAAAAGAAAACAATACTACCATATCAAAAGAATTTATAGCTGGATTAACAACTTTTATGGCTATGTCCTATGTTATATTTGTTATTCCTTCTATTCTTAGTAAAACAGGTATGGATTATCAAGCGGTATATGGTGCTACAATTCTTGCATCTGTATTAGGAACATTACTTCTTGGCTTGGTAGCAAATGTGCCTTATGCCCAAAGCGCTGGAATAGGACTTGCAAGCTTAGTTACTTATACAATATGTGGAACCTTAGGATATAGTTGGCAACAAGCTCTTGCAATGATATTTATTTGTTCAGTTATAAATATAACCATAACATTAACAAGTATTAGAAAAAAAATAATAAAATCTATTCCTGAATTTCTACAGGATTCAATAACTGTAGGAATAGGTCTATTTATTGCTTATATAGGATTAACAAATTCAGGCATTATTTCTTTTGGAGCAAGTGAAGTAGTAGATGGTTTTGCGACAGATGTAGTACCTCAATTAAGTGCATTTTCTAATAATAGTATTATTTTAGCCTTAATTGGATTAGTAACAACAATAGTTTTAGTAACAAAAAAAGTTAAAGGAGCTTTCTTAATAAGTATAATTACAACAACAATTATAGGTATTCCGTTAGGCGTAACTGGAGTACCAGACTTTTCAAATTATACAATTATTCCTGATATAAGCTCAACTTTCTTTAAAATGGATTTAGTAGGACTATTTAGTTTAAAATCATCATTATTAATTATTTTTATGACAATATTTACATTATGTATTTCTGACTTGTTTGATACAATTGGAGTATTTATTGGAACAGGTAAAAAATCTGGAATATTCAAAATAGATGAAAATGGCAACATGCCACCAAAATTAGAAAAAGCAGTTTTAGCAGATGCATTTGGAACATTTTTTGGTTCTATATTAGGAACAAGTAACGTAACAACATATATAGAAAGTAGCAGTGGAATAGAGGCAGGTGGAAGAACAGGACTTACTTCAGTTTTTACAGCACTATTTCTAGCTCTTTCATTATTGTTATCCCCACTAATTAAGTGTGTTCCAATGTCTGCTATAGCACCAATTCTTATCATGGTCGGAGCATCAATGCTAGAAAATGTTACGAAAATTGACTTTAAAGATATTGTAATAGCTATACCAGCATTCTTTGTAATTGCAATAATGCCTTTATCATATTCTATTAGTACAGGAATACAATTTGGTTTTATAGCATATTTAATTACAAGTATAATTTCAGGACAAGCTAAAAAAATATCTCCAATTATATATGTATTCTCAGTATTATTTATTATGCAATATGTATTTAATGTAATAATATAAAAACATTTGATAATAATCAAAGCAATGATATAATAATCAAAAAAGGTGATGGTTATGAATATTATTATAGTAAGACATGGCGAAACTGACTGGAATGTAGAAGGAAGATATGGAGGACAAAAAGATATTCCATTGAATAGTAATGGAATAAAACAGGCTTTAGAAACAAAAGAAAAGTTAAAAGATATTAAATTTGATAAAGTTTATTCTTCTCCACTTATAAGAGCATATAAAACAGCTGAAATTATTTGTGATGGAAATAATGAAATAATAACAGATTCAAGAATAATGGAAAAAGGTATAGGAGATTTAGAAGGAAAACTTAAAAGTGAAGTAGATGTTGTATTAAATTTTAATGATCCTAATGAAAGAAGATTCAATATTGAACCTATTACTGATTTTAGAGCAAGAATTAAAAGCTTTTTTGATGATATAACACAAAATGTCGATGCAGAAAATATTTTAATAGTAACACATGCTGGTGTTGGAATATATGCTAGGTGCTATTTTGAGGGAGAGCCAATAGATGGTAATTATATGAACTACAAAATGAAAAACTGTGATGTATTAGAGTACTCGAACTATAGTAAACAGCTAAAGAAAACAAGAAATAAAAAAATTAAAGCATAAAGCAAAGTGCCGTTTTTTTGACAAAATAGCGAAAAAATGATATAATAAATAGCCATGAAAGGGAGTAGTTCCCATAAAAGGTTTTTAGCTCATCAGCACAATACTAATTGTATTTGGGCTAAAAGATAGATAGTTATCGAACAAGACTTTCACGTGTAAAGCGTAAGTCTTGTTTTTTTATAACATGAAGGAGGTATAAAATGGGTATACTATTTACAACTGCATTATTATTACGTCAACAAAGAAATAATAGAAGATTGAATTCTTCAATGAATAGTGTTTTAAACACAAGTCATAGTAGAAATAATCAAGAACATAATTTTTATCATATTGAAGAAACTAATGTAACTAACATTCATCCTAGCTTAACAAGATGTATTATGCAAGAAATGGCATGTGAGGAATCATCATTATATTACTTTTTTAATTTATTAGAAACAAAGTATTCATCAAGTATAAAAGAATCATTAACACAAATAGAAGAAAAAATGCAAAGAATATCTTTAAAAGAAAAAGAAAAAACATCAATCATATATAAACTAAATGAAAATTTAAAAAAGGAAGATATTAGTTTATATTTATGCAAAGATGGTTATTTTTCAATAAATGGAAAATATGAAATCAAAATAGATCATTTAGACACAGTAAATAAAAACATTGATGAAGAAATAGTAATATTAGAAAAAGATATAGAAAAGTTAGAAAAAGAAATAAAAGAACTTGAAGAAAGACAAAAAATAGAATCTAAAAAGGCAAAATATTCTCTTTTTAAAAGAAAAGAAAAACATAGTATTGCATTTAATACAGGTGTAGCTATTAATAATAAAAAGAACATGTATTCTGATTTAAAAACTAAAATGAATACATTAAAAAAGTTTATTATTGCAAGTTCAAATAGTACTAATAAAGAATTATTTGAATTAGGAATATATGAAATGACAGAAATACAAAAAGAAAAACAAAATGCAACAAAAGAAAAAGAAAAATATAATTATTTAGAATCAAAAGGATGCGTTGACTATAGTTATATGTATGATGTCTATGAAGCATTAATTAAAAATGGAACAATAAAAGAAGAACAAATAAACCAAGTAATTCAAATTCTTGATAAAGGTGAAAAAATGAGAAGAGAAGATTCTAAACCATCATCAAGAATAGATGAAATCGGTTGGGATAAAGAATTAATGCTTGAATCAGTTGTTGATTGGTTTGTAAATGAAATATATGAAGAAAATAAATGGAAACAAAAAGAAACTGATAGAGCAAAAAGTAAAAGAAGAAAGTAACCACTAGTTAATAAAAATATTTATATTGTATTAAGTAAAGAATAATTATATAATAAAAGTATATATAATTGGATGAATAGTGGAGGCGATTAACATGGAAGAAAACACTAAAGAATCACCAAAGGATTTAGATGAAATTCTTGATGAAATCGAGTTTTTACCAGAAGCAGAAGTAGAAAATATGAATTTTTATGAAGCATGCTTATATTTACAAGGATTAAATGTGTTAGATGAAATAGTAAGCGGAGAGGTAGAAGCAAATGAGTAGAGATGCGTTAGGATTAAGTGAAAGTCTTTTTGCAAGAAGAGTTAAATATAATAAGTTAATAGCAAAAAGAACCATAGAAAAAAGAACTGCTGAGGCAAAATTAGAATTAGTTAAAAAATTATTAGAAGCTCAAGGAATACCATATGACAATGGAGTAACATCAATTGAAGAATTATATAGAAGATTATCAAAAGAACTATCTTCAAATCCTGATAAATTACATGTTGCAGGAAAAATAATTGAACAAGTAGAAACAGAAATGAATTTTATGTTGGATCAACTAGCAAATGGATCTAAAGATGCTTTAACAGAATTTGTAAATAAACCAAGGAAATTACAAATTTTTAATGATACAGTAGTTGGAATAGGAACAGTAGGTGCTTTAGGGGCTGGCATTGGATTGTTTGGGAACGCAGTTCCTGCTTCAGCACATACACCGTTATTAGGAGCAGCAGCACTTGGAACTTGTTTAGTAAGTGGATCATTAACAAAGTTCTTTGCAAATAGAACTAATGCAAGATTAGTTAAATCAAGAAGAATGGAATTAGATGCTATCCTTACTGAATTAGCGGTAACAAGAGATGCTACTGGAAAAATTGTTGGAACACGTTTTGATGATGCAACAATAGCAGAAATGAACGCATTATTAAATAATAAAGGATTAGCAGTTGTTTTAAATCCTGCTGATTATATAGGAGTAATTCCAGCACTTAGAGCATTAGATGATAAAACTAAATTAGACTTATGCTTATTAGTTAATAATAGAAAACCAGAGTCTGAACGAATTGATATAGGAAAAAGACTGAAACCATTTGAAAAAGCTTTAACAAGTAGAAAAGTAAAAGGTGGTATAGCAAGATCAGCAATGTTACCAATAGGTGCAGCTGGAACAATTGCAGCAGCAAAATTTGCTCCTGATTTAGTTAAGTCAGTAATCCCTTCTTTAGCTCCTTATGGTTCAGTATTAGCAGGACCTTTTGCAGGACTTGCTCTTGGTAGCTTAACAAATGATATAACAGGTAGTAAGGTAGTTGGATGGACTACTGGAATTCTTTCAACTTTAGCTTATGCTGGTGCAACAGTAATGTGGCCACAAGTTGGGCAAACAGTTGCAGGAGCAATGCCATATATTGGAGCTATTTCTTTTGGATCTGCTACCTTAGCAGCTATAGTTAAAGCATTAAGAATTCGTCACAATTCTAATCAAGAAAAGAAGTTAAGAGGTGAAGTTGTACTTAATCATAATCCTATGACTAATAATAAACATCAAGATTATGATGATGTAGAACAATCATATCCATGGCCAAATATCGGTAGTGTAGAGTTATACAATAAAATACAACCAAAGTTTTTTGCAGAGCATGGCAGTTCAACAACTTTAATAATAGACTTAGTATATGATTATATGAACGAAAGAGGAATTTCTGTACCACCAACTAAACCTGTAAACTTTGAAGAAATGCAAAACGTTATAAATTCACTTAGTGCAAAAGATAAAAATGATGTTGCAAGCTTTATTAATAGCTTATTAGTTATTATGAATGAAGATCCTACATTCACTTCAAGATTTGCAAAAGCATCAAAAGCAGCAGGAGCATTAGGACTACGTGTAGTATCTACGTTGGATTTATTTAAAATATTTAAAAATCTTGATAGACTTAGAGAACCATTAGATAAACCAGAAACTTATGGAAAAAGATAAAAGTAGATTATAGCAATCTACTTTTTTATTGTATTAAATATTTAAAAAATAAAAGACACATATTTATACTTATATGATATAATTGAAAAGTTATGGGGTGATTACATGAAAGAAAAGATATTAATAAAGTTAGGAGATTTCATTACTAAATTTCGATACATATTTTTAATATTATTTGCTATTTTATTTATTATAGGTGTAATTAATTTAAATAATGTTAAAGTTAATGATTCATTAACAGACTATTTACCTAGCAAAACAGAAACAAAAACTGGTTTAAAAATAATGGAACAAGAATTTGGAACATTAACTTCAATTGATGTAATGATCGATAATGTTAATGAAGAAGAAGCACTTTTGTTCTATGAAAAAATAAAGAGTATCGATAAAATTGACTCAGTAATATTTGAACCTAATGAATCATATTATAAAGACAATAAAGCATTATATAAAGTACAATTAATAAATAAAGAAAAAGAAGATAGAGATACTGTAGTAAAAGAAATAAATGATTTAACAGAAGAAAAAGAAACATATATTTACTCTGATAAATTTGAGGATCCTACTGAAGGAGTAACACTTGTATTAATATTATCTATAGCAATCATAGTTATTGTATTATTAGCAACAGCTAAAACATATTTTGAAACTGTTATAGCTTTTATTATATTTTTAATATCTATTGTCTTAAATATGGGTTCAAACTTTATATTTAGTGAGATATCGTATATTACAAAATCTATAGCAGTTGTTCTACAATTAGCATTATCAATAGATTACGTTATAATTTTTATGAATCAATATATGAAAGAAATAGAGGATACTGATAATAAATTACTTGCTATTGAAAAGACTTTATCTAAATCAATTCCTGAAATTTTTGCATCATCTCTTACAACCATAGCAGGATTAATTGCTCTTGTATTTATGCAATTAAAAATAGGAGGGGATATTGGAATAGTTCTTTCTAAAGGAATACTTTGTAGTTTACTTACAGTTATTTTTGTAATGCCTTTCTTACTTGATATTTTTAAGAAACAAATAATAAAATTTAAAAAGAAAGAAAAGAAAAATGTAGCTGGAGTTTTAGAACACTTATCTAATTTTATTGTTTCTTATAAAAGCATATTATTACCAATATATATAATATTAATAATTGCATCTTTCTTTGTAATTCCTAAATATGATTATGTTTATAATATTAATTCAATTAGTTCAATAAATGTAAGTGACAATATTAAAAGCTTAAATAAACAAGAAGAAGTATTTGGTAAAGATAATACATTAATAATATTATTTGAAAACAAAGAAAAAGACTTTGATAAAGAGTTATCTTTTGAAAATGATATAAAAAATATGGAAGGTGTTAAGTCTCTTACAACTATAGCATCATATATGATAAATGATAGTTTATCTTTAGGTTCAAAACTAAACTATAAACAAGTTTCTTCATTATTTAATATTGAAAAAGAAAAAACTCAAGATTTATATAATTTCTATATAAGAGTGAATAATGTAAAAGATGTTGATGTTAATAAATATGAAATATCAATATATAACTTACTATCATTTTTATATGAAAATAGAGCATTATTACCAATAGATAAAGATACTAAACAAACGATAGAAAACTACTATACTTCAGTTTCGTTTTTGGAAAGTAAAAATTATTCAAGGGCAGTATTAACATTAAATGCTGAAATAGAATCAGAAAATACATATAACTTAATTGAAAAAATACGTGAAAAGGCTAATGATTATTATGAAGATCCGTTATTTATTGGAAATTCTATAAATGCCCGTGATTTAAGATCAACTTTTACAAATGATAATTTAATAATTACTTTTATAACAATTTCATTTATTGCTATTATTTTATTATTTACATTTAAGTCATTTGGTGTAGCGTTATTATTAATTCTAACAATAGAAGGAAGTATTTTGGTTAATTTTGCTTTAGTTACAATTATGGGATATAAAATATTCTTTATGAGTTATATAGTTGTATCAGCTATTCAAATGGGAGCAACAATAGATTATGCAATTGTAATTGCAAGTCGTTATTTACAATTAAGAAAGAAAAAAGATAGAAAAGAAGCTATTTTAGGAACGCTTCATGATCGTTTATCAGCAATAATAACTTCAGGATTAATACTATTATCAGCAGGATTTTTAGTAGGTACCATAACAACATCTTCTGTTATATCAAGTATAGGATTACTTCTAGGATTAGGTACTTTAATATCACTACTAGCGACAATGTTATTCTTGCCAGCCATTTTATATACATTTGATAAATTTATAGAAAAGACAACATTTAAAAAATAACTAAGAATAAATAATCTTAGTTTTTTTAAAATTTTTTTATAAAAATACAATGAGAATACAAATAGAGTTGAATGTAGAGAATTAACTCCTGAAACATATGAAAAAGTTACAGGGACTCCAAATAAATCATTAAAAAAAAATATTAAGAAAAAAGTAGATTAAAATCTATTTTTTTTATGCAATAATTGAATGAAAATAGAAGTTAAAAAGTGTATATTTTATTTAATGTATATTTGTGTTAAATTAATAGAGTTTGTACGTAAAGCGAAGTATATTATTTTGTTTATTTATGTACAAAATAAAAAAAATTACGTATATTTTGCTAGTTTCTTTACTCTCATAATTATTTGTGAGATAATCATAATAACGGAGGGTACGAAAAATGGTTAAAGAGGTAATAGATAATTCTAAAAAGAAAACATTTAAAGAAAAGAAGATTAAAGAATTTTTAGATGAATACTCTGACAGCAGTTTAGCATTCACTGATGGAAGAATAAAGCTATGTTCATCAGACGATTTTAATGATTTAAGTCAAAGTTTTAGAGAAATAGTTAAACAAAAGCGTGCACCTATAATGATAAGTCAAGTTGGAGGATTCTACGTTATGGCTTCATTAGCTGGTTATGCCGCTATTACAAGTAGAACGAAGCCAGTTTTACTTTTTTTTGATAAAAAAACTAACAACATAGCTAATGCTATTTATAATACTTTATTAATGCAAGCATGTGATACTAAAGAAAGATATATTACAACTTTATTTGGACTAGAAAATAAAGATATTATTAAAAGTTTGAATGAACAAAAATATGTTGATTATATCATTCAAGTATTTAAAGAAAAAGAAGACACAACAAATATAGATAAGAAAAGACTTAAAATAAAAGCATTAAGAAAATATAGAGAAAATAAAGAAGAATATGATGAAATTATAGCTAGAGAGCATGACCTAGCTCATAGATCAATGAGAGATCTTGAAGAAAGCTTTAGTATTTCCAAACTAAAAGAATACGCAGAAAAACGTGAATATGATCCAGAGAAACACTATCAATTGTTAATGAAAACTGTTAAAGGTAAGCTAAGTAAAGAACATGAAGAAATGTTTGAACCAATAGCACGAGCTATGACAGAATATCTTGCTAAAGGAGATAATTATCGTGATTTAGTAAATTATTTAGCAACTGATATCCAAAAGAATGGAAACAATCATATTTTGTGTAACAATCATATATATGATGGATATAGATCTCTTATAAACAAAAAAGGACAAACTGCAGTTAAGTTTGTACCTGGAATAGATATATCAACTGATAGTGGAGTATTAAAACTAGAAAAGATACTTAAGAGTGAAGGATTTATTAGACAAGATGATAACTCAAATAAGTTCTCTATTGATCTTGCATTTTTACCTCATATAGAGACATTACAAAATGCTTATCCATTTATAAAGAAAAATGTAGAACAGTTTATAAGAGTAAATCGTGGAGGCAATGATAATTTTACAATTCATCCAACTGCTTCTTTAAATATTCGTACATATGATAGTATTGGAGCAAATTTTATAGAAGAAGAAAGAAAAAATAGAAAACCATTAACTAACTTAACTCCTATAGAAAGAGCAGAAAAAGGATTTCCTTTATTAACTTTTATTGCAGGAGCAAATATAGGAAATATCTATAGTAGTGAAAATGATATACAAAATGTCATAGATATGGCTATTGCAGATAAAGTAGATACTGTATATATTCAAGGATTGATATATTCAACATATTACCATAATCAAATAAAAAGAAGAATGCTAATTGACCCTAAATATGAAACTTTAGATCAAAGATTAAAAGCAGCTAAAAAACTAGTAAAGAAATTAAATGATTCAGGAATTAAAGTAGTATATCAAATGGGTGATGAAGAATATCAATTATCTGAAGACATGTTTAGAATATATACAAGAGAACAAGGTGTTAAAGGAAACAACTTCTTAAGAAGAGATGATCAAAGAACTGCTTTTGACTGGGTAAGACCAATTATTACTCAGCAATTGATACCATATCTAATTAGAAGCGGTGAAGATTTTACTAACTTTTATACTGATGAAGAACAAGAAACAAGAGTAACTGAACTTTGTAATGCTTTAAAAAACTATAGTGAAGGTTTACCTTTAGGAGACTTAGCTAAATATATTAAACCGGAGTATTTAAAAGACACAGATATGTTTAGAGTTGTTTATTCAACAGTTGATAGTTATTCAAAAGATGATCCAGCACTATCAGTTAATTTATTAAGTAATCCTAATTTTTCATCAAATACTCAATATGCAAATCCAACTGCTGGAGTAATAAAGAATTTAAGAATTCATCAAACAGGAGCGTTAAGCAACACAAAACTAGCAGAAATACCTCAATTATTTGTAGATGGTAGACAAGCAATGATGTCTATTTCATATCGTGGAGATCAGGTTACAGTAAACGTTCCGCAAATGGTTGATGATTCAATATATATTGAACATTCTGAATTGTTATCAGGAATTAAAGAACATATTACTTCTGATCCAACTCATGCAAGAGTAACAAAAAAATCAACTAGACCTAATTATCCAGGTTCATGGACAATAACTGGAGATGCTAGAGAAAAAATGACTCTTATTCCTTATTGGAAGAGAGTAAAAGAAGTAATGGATCATGTTCAAAAAACAGGAGAAGGACTAGAAGAAATAGATGTATTCTATTTAAATGATATACAAGTAGGATCTCTTACTGAACGTTTAGAATATACTTTAAAAGCACTAGATCATTTCTATTATGATTATCCTGCACCTAAAGGTATTTGGGGTAATGGAGACTTCCAACATGGATGGAATTATGGCGGATTTGCAAATGAATCAAGACATCTTGGAACGATGAGTGTAGCACAGCAAATGGAAGATTTCATAAAATTAATACGTCCTTGGATGAAAGAATCTTTTGGAGTCATTAATCCGAATGTATTTGTAGGAGATTATGATAAATATAAAATAGACCAAACAACATCTGCTAAAATTATGAGCCATCTAAGAGAAGCTGATGTGATAGATGCATATAGAGGGACTTATAATAACTCTGATTTAATTAGAGATGGAATAGATTATAAAACTGTTGATTTAAAACTTCCTCCAGAATTAATGCCTTATGAAGACACTATAAGAAGAAAACTAGCAAGTATTAAACTATTAAAATTCATTCATTTAGCAGAAGGTAATCATGAATATAATTCTGACTGGGATAAAAAAGGATTTAATCTAATTAAACTATTACGCCAAGAGTTAAATGGAATGAAAGAAAATGCAGGTGCTGATACAGAAATAGCTCTTTCAGAATTTATTAAAAATGATAGGGGAGATGTATTGCAAGCCCCACATGGATGTAAAACAGTAAATGGTTATAATGTAGTATATAGTCATTTATATAGGTCTGCTTATGGAGATACTCCAACTCAAGGAATGTCAAAACATTTTGATAGAATGGGAGATTTATCTAATGATGTACATAGAGCATTTATGGGACACTTACATGTTTTCGAAACATCAGTTATAGATAATAAACTATTAAGTATTACCGGTAGTGGAGCAGGACAAAGTGGTTTTGAACAAAGTTTAGGATTATCAAGTAGACCATTATTTGTAATCGATAGATATTTACCAGATGGAAGAATAGCAGTAGATACAATAGGTACAGAATTTTTAAAGAATTATCAAATACAAAATCCATTAGTTAAAGAATTAGGATTAGAAAACTTTATTGATGCTTGCTTAACTGAAGAAGCTGCAGTATATGGATTTAGTGATAGTAAAGAAGTTCAACCAATTCATCAGAGAAAACTTGTTATAGGAGATCCACATAAGATTGTTGGCCCTAAAATAGATTAGTTATAAAGAGTGGGAAAGTCCTGCTCTTTTTAATATATTTAAAAATGTAAGTAAAATATAAAAGTGAACTAATAGTATGTTCACTTTTTAAATATTTAATGATATCTTTTAGTTAATAGATAGGGAGATTAAATATGAATCAAAAGAAAATAGGTGAGTTTATAGCAAAACTTCGAAAAGAAAATAATCTAACTCAAGAAGAACTAGCTAATAAATTAGGTATAACAAAAAATGCAGTAAGTAAATGGGAACGTGGAATAAGTATGATGGATGTTTCTTTACTTAAACCTGTAAGTGAATTATTAAAAATATCAATTGTTGAGTTATTAAATGGAGAAAGAATAAAACAAGATGATATTAAAAATAAGACAGAAGATACTATTAAAAGTACTATAGAGTATTCTAATAATCGTATTAAAAAGAATAGAGTTAAAAATATCTTTTTTACTATCTTAATTATTCTAGTTTTATCTACATGTATATTTTTTGGATATAAATTAGTTTTACTACATAAATATACTTTAGAAAAACCTGATAATGTTGATGAAGTAGTAAAAGGTTTAAAAAATTCAAAAGAAATAAAAGTATATAAAAGAACAATATCAGAAAGTGATTATTTTGTAATAGAAAATTTCAAAATAAGAAATGATTTTAAAGATTTTGAATTTAAGTATAAAGAAGGGGAAAATCTTCCTGGAAGAATATATGTTTACAATAAAGAAGAAAATGGAGAAAAAATAGGTATAAACTTTGCTATAGAAGATGAAGAACTTCAACTTGATAAACAGTTTGCAACAAAAGAAGCAATCTTCTTTGGTGAATCAAATCTCGATACAAATGCATTTAATAATGCAGATAGAACATTCTTCTTATTAAAAAATGATATTAATAATGAAGTAGACTTTTATAAATATATTGCAGATAATTATTATAAAGAAAATAATATTTTTATGGATAAAAGAACGATGATGGAAAATTATGCTTTTAATTTATTCGTATCTATTGCAATTCCAAGAGTAGATGAATTTATAATTATTAAAGGTGATTATACTGGATATATTATTAAATTAATAAATGAAGACAAACAATTAACTCAAGTTACAATTATAAGAGATGATAAATCTTATGGATTTATAACTAATGATCCTAGGTTAAAGGATGAAGATTATTTAATTGATTTAATTGGTACTATTGAAATTAGATAAAATAGAGTGGATGTTAAATCTACTCTTTTATGTTATAATTTGAAATAAGGACTAGGTGATATTATGAAAGTATTATTTGCTACAGGAAATGAAACAAAAGCACAAAGATTTTCTAAAGGATTACTAGAAAGAGATATAGAAGTAATTACATTAAAAGATATTGGTACTGAATTAGAAATAGAAGAAAATGGGAAAAATGCTATTGAAAATGCATTAATAAAAGCAAGAGCATATTCTAAAGTAACTAGTATTCCGGTATTTGCAATGGATGATAATCTTTATCTAGAAAATGTACCAGATGAAAAACAACCTGGTATGTATGTTAGAAGAGTAGATGGAAAAAGACTTACAGATGAAGAAATGATTGATCATTATACTACTTTAGTAAAAAAGTATGGAAAAGATGGAAAATTAACATGTAGATGGGTATATGGTATTGCTGTTATAAATAATGGTAAAGAATATACATATACTTGGAGTAAAGAAGATTTCTATATGGTTGATACACCATCAAACAAAATGAATATAGGTTACCCACTTAATTCAATATCAGTTAATAAAAAGTTAAATAAGTATTTTACTGATATAACAGAAGAAGATAAAAAATTAATTCAAGAAGATGAAACGGACGTTGTTGAGTTTCTCGCTAATAGTTTAAAAAACAAAAATGTTTCAAAGATACTAAAGGACAAATAAGAGAATGTTAATTCTCTTTTTTTATGCTAAAATATATAAAGAGGTTAAAAGATGGATATAAAAGATAAATTTATAAAAGCTTTTCCAATTCCAAAAGGAAATAAAAAAGAACCATATATAATTCTATTTGATGCATTTACTGGTCAAGGAAAAAGCTATGTTTCTAAAGTTATTTCTAAATATGATAAATCAATAATATTAAATAATGATGAAGTTAGAAACTGGCTAAATGATTACAATGATGAAAATAATTTAAGAAATGAATTACAAAGATATCGTTTAGAATTATTACTTAAAAACAATAATAGTTGCATAATGGATAGCTGTTTCTGTCATAATTGGAAAAAGAAAAAGGAATATTATGATAAACTTGGATTTAAATATTATATTCTTAAATTAGAATGTAGTGATAAAACAATTAAAGATAGACTTGATAAAAGAATTAAGAATAATGATAATTATTCGGAAGCTGATTATAATGACTATTTATGGATGAAGAATAATGTATCGCATGTTGATGATGGTATAATAAACTATACAATTAACACAGAGGAAGATATTGAAAAGCAAGTAAAAGATTTTTTGAATAAATATAATCTAATATAGCAAAAGGGTAGAGACATTATGAAAAAAAATTATAAAAAAACATTATTAGCATGTTATTTAGGATTTATTACACAAGCAATTGCAGCAAATTTTGCACCATTATTATTTATAACATTTTATAAGACATTTGATATATCGTTTGGAAAACTAGCTCTTATTCCAACATGCTTTTATATTACTCAAATAATAATCGATTTTGCATGTACCAAATTTGTAGATAAAATAGGTTATAGAATAAGTATTATCTTATCAGAGATAACTTCTGCAATTGGACTTTTTGGTTTAGCTTTTTTACCAAATCTTTTACCATCTCCATTTATTGGTGTCATAATATGCACAATTATATATGCAATTGGAAGTGGACTTATTGAGGTTTTATGTAGTCCAATAGTCGAAGCTTGTCCTTTTGAAAATAAAGCTGGAATGATGAGCTTATTACATTCATTTTATTGTTGGGGCGCAGTAGGAGTAATATTAGGATCAACAATATTTTTTAGTATATTTGGATTAGAACATTGGCGAATTCTATCATGCATTTGGGCATTAATACCACTATATAATATATATAATTTTGCAACATGTCCAATAGAACCAATTATTGAAGATGGAAAAGGAATGACATTTAAAGAATTATTTAAAACTAATATTTTCTGGATATTAATTGTTTTAATGATTTGTGCAGGGTCTTCTGAAGCAGTAATAGCTCAATGGTCTTCAGCATTTGTAGAATCATCTTTAAACATTTCAAAAAACATAGGAGACTTAGCTGGACCTTGTGGCTTTGCATTATTTATGGGCGTTAGTAGAGTATTATATGTAAAATTGAATAAAAAGGTTGATTTAACAGTATTTATGGCATTATCAGGGCTTTTATGTTTTTGTTGTTATTTCATAGCTGGATTAACTAGTATTCCAATTTTAGGATTAATTGCTTGTATGTTATGCGGTTTTTCAGTAGGAATTATGTGGCCAGGATCAATAAGTATCTCATCATCTATTCTTCCAAAAGGTGGAACAATAATGTTTGCTCTTTTAGCTTTAGCAGGTGACTTAGGTGGATCTGTTGGCCCTATGATAGTAGGAAATGTATCACAAATTGCTGGAGATAATTTGCAATTAGGAATACTTTCGGGAATTGGCTTTCCAATTGTGCTAGGTATAAGTGCAGTTATAATAAAAAACTGGAAAAAAAGCAGAATAATACATTAGAAAATATATGAGGATGTATAAATTCTCTTTTTTTATGATATAATACTACTAGTTGTGAAGGGAAGTATTATTATGATTTATTTAGACTATGCTGCATCTACTCCTGTAGATAATGATGTACTTGATAATTTTATAAAAATAACAAAAGAAGAATATGCTAATCCTAATTCTAATCATGACTTAGGATTTCATGCTAAAAAAATAATAGATGAAGCAACTGATAAAATAGCTAATTTATTAAATGTATCAAGTGAAGAGATTATTTATACGAGTGGAGCTACTGAATCAAACAATCTAGCAATTAGAGGTGTAGCAGAAAGATATAAAAATAAAGGTAAGCATATAATAGTTAGCTCTTTAGAACATAATTCAATCATAGCATCTTGTACTTATTTACAAGAAAATGGATTTGATATAGATTTAATTCCAATTAATCGTGATGGATTAGTGGACATCGAAACATTAAAACAAATGATAAGGGATGATACTATTTTAGTAAGTGTATGCGCAGTTGATTCAGAAATTGGACTTAAGCAACCAATAGAAGAAATAGGAGAATTTTTAAAAACAAAAGAAAATATACTTTTTCATACTGACGCTTCACAAGCAATTGGCAAAGTAGATATAGATTATTCTAACTGCGACTTAATAACTATAGCACCACATAAATTTTATGGTATGAACGGAATATCTATATTAATAAAAAAGAAAAATGTAAGCTTAAAACCATTAATATTAGGTGGTAAAAGTACAACAGTTTATAGAAGCGGTACTCCAATAGTAAGCATGATTTCTTCAACTTCAGTTGCTCTTGAAAAAGCAATAAATATGTTGGAAGAAAGAAATACTTATATTGAAAAAATAAATAAAATAATAGTATCTAAATTAAAAGAATATAAAAACGTTCATATTAATAACACCGATAAAAGTATTCCTCATACAATTAATTTTAGTATAAAAGGAATTAAATCAGACTTATTTGCATCAAAATTAAATGATAATAAAGTTATGATTTCAACTAAAACATCTTGTTGCCCTTTAAATACACCTTCAAAATTAGTTTATGCTTTAACAAAAGATAAATCACTTGCATCAACTTCACTAAGGATAAGCATATCTCATTTAACAACAGAAGAAGAAATAAATAACTTCTTAATAGTTTTTGATAAGTGTTATAAGGATTTTGCATAAATGGAAAAATATAAAGAAATTGAAAGAAGTATAATAAAGAAATTTAGAAAAGAAATATATAGTAAGTTTGTTAAAGGTGTAAGTGATGACGAATTAATAAAAGAAAATGACAATATTATGGTTTGTATAAGTGGAGGTAAAGATTCATTTTTACTTGCTAAATGTGTTCAAGAGCTACAATTACATGGAAAAATAAAATTCAATGCTCATTATGTTGTAATGGATCCAGGTTATAATGAATATAATAGAAGTTTTATTGAAGACAACGCTAAAACATTAAATGTACCAATAGAAATATTTGAATCTAATATATTTGATGTTGTTGCAAATGATGAAGGAAAAAGTCCTTGCTATTTATGTGCAAGAATGAGAAGGGGATACTTATATAGTAAAGCTCAAGAATTAGGTTGCAATAAAATAGCTTTAGGGCATCATTTTGATGACTTTATAGAAACAACATTACTATCTATATTTTATGGTAGTGAAGTAAAAACAATGATGCCTAAACTTCACAGCGATAATTTTGAAGGAATAGAACTTATTAGACCAATGCTATTAGTAAAAGAAGAAGATATCATTGCATGGAAAAAATATAATGAATTAACATTTATTAATTGTGCATGTAGATTCACTGAAGGATGCTCTCTTATAAATGATGGGACAAGCAAAAGAAAAGAAATGAAAGAATTAATTAAAAACTTAAGAAAGACAAATCCAAATGTTGATTTAAATATTTTTAAAGCATTAGAAAATGTTAATATGAGTTGTGTTCTAGGATGGCATAAAGATGGAGAAAAACATTCTTTTTTAGATGATTATAAAGACTAGATTACTCTAGTCTTTTTATTGTTCAATAATAAAGACACAATATTTGAAATATGATATAATATTCATGATAATAATCATTGTAAAGAAGGTATAAGATGGGAAAAATTTTTTGTTCAAAATGCGGCACGGAATTAGATGATGAAGATGTATTTTGCATTTCGTGTGGAGCAACAGTAAAAAAGAGAAAAACTATTAAGGAAGATAATGAACTAGATGAAGAAGATGAAATAGAAGAAGATGAAATAGAAGAAGATGAAGAGGACAATGAAGAAAATGAAGATGAAAAAGTAGAAGAAGAAAAAGAAACTGAAACAAAAGTAAAAGGAAAATCAGGTAAAGAAAAAAAAGAAAGTTTATCAAAATGTCCTAATTGCGGATCTCAGATACATTCTTTTGAAACAGAATGTCCTTATTGTGGAACTGAAATTAAAGATATAAAAGTATCTTCTTCTCTTGAAAATTTTACAAATGGTTTAAATAAAATTGACTCAATAAAGATGCCAGAAGAAAAAGAATCTTTATTAAAAAAAGCAATCGGAAGAGATTTCCTAAGTGAAAATAAAAGATATGAACGTGAATTAGAATTTAAAAGAGAAAAAGACCAAAAAAAAGCAAACTATATTATTAATTATCCAGTACCAAACTCAAAAGAAGACTTAATAGAATTTATGGTTTTAATTACATCTAATATTGATATAAAAGAATCTTCTCAAAGTAAAATTCAAGATGCATGGCTTCAAAAAATGGAGCAAGTTTATAAAAAAGCATGTCTTTGTATAAAAAATGAAAAAGATTTAAATAGAATAAAAGAAATGTATAATGATATTAAAGAAAAGAAAGAAAAGAAAAAAAGACAGACTATATTCTGGATAGTTATTGGAGTATACTTTTATTTAGCAATTTGTTTATTGTTTATTTCTCCTATATTGTTACTAGCTATTTATCTTGCACTATTTGCTATTGGTGTAAATGTATGGGATTATTTGGAAAGAAACAACCATATGAAACCAATATTCAATTATCCAAAACTTTTATTTAAAATATTGTCGTATGTAGCTGCAGGTCTTTCTATTTTAATGCTTATAATTTTTAGTATTGTAGCAACATCAAGTAACAATAACAAAAATAATAAAGAAACAAATGATTACCAAGTAGAAGAAAATGAAAAGATAGATTATAAAAATGCTAAAGAGTTTGAAAAAGCTTTAAATAAGGGTGCTAAAGTAAATGGAAAAATAGTAGTTTTTGAAGTAGAAGAATATCATCCAGATTCATTATTAGGAATTAATTGTTTTGCTGGAGAGCATCTAAACTTTGTTTCTAAAGAAAAATTAGATGTTGAATCAGGTGATTTAATAACTGCAAAAATAATAGAAGAGCCTGATGAATACTTTGGATCTTGGGTTATAAAGTATGAAGTTATTTCTATTGAAAAAAATAAGAAAGAAGAGAAAAAAGAAGAAAAGGAAGAAAAGGAAGAAATTCCTAAAGAAGAAACATTTGAAGAGAAATTAAGTAAATTTACTGAAGGATATGACAAAGCAGATATTAATTCATTAAAAGAAGATGATACTTCAAAAATATATATTAAAGGTGTATTAGATGAACTTGAAATACTAGGTGATAGTGATAATAATCAAATGATAATTGGTTATGTAAAAGATGAAAATGATGATATTTGGGGATGTATTCTACATTCAACTGTATTTGTTTCAAAAGATTATTATGATTCATATCTAAAAAAAGAAGTCTATTTAAGAGGATTGTATATGGGAAAAGGTGGAAACGGAACACCAATGATTAACATGGATAAAATGTTAATTATCGATACAAAAGAAGAAGTAGTTGGACTTCAAAACGTAATTGACTCAAAAAAAGATGATGAAGTAATTATGACAGTTCTTCCTGAAGAATATATTGGTTCTGATTATAAAACAGTTGAAGAAGAAATGAAAAGTTATGGATTTACAAATATAATAATTGAATCAAAAGATACAACCGATTCTAGTAATGTTGGAAAAATAGTAGAATTTTCAATTGGTGGTAAATCATATAACCGTGGAGATATATTTAAAAAGACAGAGGAAGTTAAAATAGTTTATTGGAAATTAAAAGAAGAGAATAATTCTTCAGTATATTATTCAACTAATGACTCAAAAGCAGTAAAAAATGGGAATTCTGGAATTTATTCATATATAAATAAAGGTGGATACTATTATTATATTATTGATTTTAACGATAAATCGGTATATTCATTTTCTGAAGGAGATGGAAGCGAAACTGCAAAGAAAGCTCGTATAGTATCTGGTGACTTAAATTCAACTTTAATAGTTGAATATGTAGATGGTTCTTCAAAATGGTACGAAGGATTACACTTTAAATATAAGAATCAACCAAATCACTTAGTGTTGGAAGATGATGACCATTTTGAATATGATTTTTATCCAACTAGTCTTAGCGAAGCTCAAACAATTTTAAAAAGAAAAAAGATTTTTTAGAAGATAAAAAAATCTTCTTTTTTTATATTAAACTAAAAATGTAATAAAAAAGTAGAGTAAAATAAACTCTACTTTTAAATAACATACTTATTTTCATTATAAACTTATTTCATACTATTTTTGATATGTTTTTCCAACCTTTGCAATAATATTTTTCATAATAGGATTTATTTTATTACAAAAATCTATTATTCCAGGAATATTGCTTTCCATTTCATCTATGATTTCTAGAATTGTAGTATTAGTTTTTATTTGATCATAAATACAATCAGATATTGGCACATCAGAAGTTTTTACAAAAGAAAATCCTGTAACCATTTTTCCATTTAAGTCATATCTACGTATAATATGTTTAACGTGATTATTATTCTCACTATAGAAATCTAAATCTTCTTTACTGACACCAAGATTATCAGTAAATGATTCAGCTTTTCTCATTCTATATATATTAGAATCATTATCATAATAGAATGTTAAACTAGAAGATGTAGCATCATTGCTACTGTAGAAAGAAACAGCATCATTATTAAAATTAAATGATTTAGTAACACATTGAGTATCTAGGTCAGTTCTTAGATAACTAACATCCATTCCATTTATTACAAATTCGACATCATTCATATCTAATACAACAAGCGACTCATTAAAATAACATCTTATGTCACCTATATTAAATTTATAACCATTTTTACCATCTGTCTCTAGTACAGCTGTTTCTTCAGTTTTAGAGTCAAGTATAAATTCTTTCCCATTTTTTTCATAGTAATCTAATTTAAAAAGATTTAAGATTTTAATCAATTGAACGTTATTAGGCATACAATTACCTCCGATAGTTGTTTATTATACTAAAAAGTTTGCTAAATAGCAATTCACAATAAAATATACATTTTGCTACTAGATTAATAATATTCAATATTATTATGATTATGATATAATAAAAAGGTGTAATATGAATGAAAAATAGTGTTAGTATTTAGAAAGCAGTATTTCTATACAACACTTTAATAAAAGAGGTGATAAGATGATTTTATTAACAGCACAGCCAAGAACTGGTAAATCAACTGCAATAAAAAAGATAGTTAATATGTTAGGAAAAGATAACTGTGGTGGATTTTATACAGAAGAAATAAGGGAAAACGGAGAAAGAGTAGGTTTTAGAATATGCACTCTAAGTGGGAAAACAGGCATACTTTCACATGTAAACATAAAAAGTGACTATAGAATCAGTCGTTATGGTGTTGATTTAGAAACATTTGAAAAAATATGTATTTCAGAATTAGAAAATGCAATTAAAGATGATAATGTAAAATATATTATTATAGATGAAATTGGACCAATGCAATTGTTTTCTGAAAAGTATAAAGAATTATTAATTAATCTATTAAGATGTAATAAACCAATTATAGGAACAATTTTTATGAATTCTTATGAATGGTTAGATGATTTTAAAAAACAAGAAAATATTAATTTAGTTGAAATAACTTTTGACAATAGAGATAGTTTGCCACTTAAATTAGTTGAATTATTAACAAAAGATGAAGAACAGTTTCAAAGAAAAATAGAAAAGGCTAAAAAATATAGTACTGAATTAGATAGATTTGAGTTATTAGACGATAAAATTATAATACATTCTGAACATGGAACTAGAACAATAAAAAAAGAAAATGATAAGTATGTATGTGATTGTGAATTTTATCAAAAGAATCATACATGTAGTCATATTATGGCTATTATAAATTCAAATTTTTCTTTAAATAATGAAAATAATATTAATATAAAATAGCTAGAAACACTTTTTACATCATTTAAATAGAAAGGAGAAATAATATGAAAGATAATTATATAATAGTTCATGGAAGTTTTGGTTCAAAAGATGGTAATTGGTTTCCATGGTTAAAGAATATATTAAAAGGTAAAGATGTAGTAGTTCCTCAAATGCCAGTTGGCGTAGGTAATCAAAATTTTGAAAGTTGGTCTAGAATATTAGACAAATTAAAAATAGATGAGAATACAATTATAATTGCCCATAGTATTGCTCCTATATTTGTATGTAAATATTTAATAGCAAATAAGATTAAAGTGAAAAAACTTATATTTGTATGTGGATTTAATAATTATCTTGGAATTAATCCTGATTATGATGCAGTTAATGAGCCAATGTTCATAGATAATTTAGAAGATATAAAAAGCTATTGCAATAATATAATATGTTTTTATTCTGATAATGATCCATATGTTAATTTTGAAGTAGAAAAATCATTTGCAGATACAATTTCAAATGAACAATACATAATTAAAAATGGTGGACATATAAATGCCGAAAGTGGTTATTTAGAGTTTGAAGAATTATTAAAAGTAATATGAGCTTTATAATTACAATTTATAAAACAAAAGCATAGAAAATAAGGTGATAATTATAAAAACTACAATTATAAACAGTACAAATTTACATACTGATGATATTCAAGATTTTGGTAATAAAGTAAGAGCAGTTTTATTATCTAATAATAAAATATTGGTATCACATTATGGAGGAGTTATTTTATTACCTGGTGGATCAATTGATAAAGATGAAACTGCAGATGATGCAATTATTAGAGAATTAAAAGAAGAAACAGGAATTGTCTATGATATAAATAGTTTAAAAGAGTTTTTATTTCTTGAACACTATCAACCTAATTATCCAACTAGAAGAGATGAGGTTATCAATAGATTAATAAAAACAAAATTCTATTTTGGTCAATATAGAGGCATTGATTTAAAAAGTATTGATAGAACAGAAAGGGAAGAAAGAGACAATTTCCATTTAGATTTAATAGAATTAGATGAGTTTACTTCGCTAATAAATGAAACTTCTGATAATCCAAGGAAAAAATATTTTGATAGAGAAAACCAAGAAGTTGTAAAAGTAATAAAAAAGTTACAAAGAAGGTGATTTATATGAATAAAAAAATAGTAGCAATCGGTGGAGGAGAAAATGGCAGAATCAATAGTAAGGGTATACAAAAACCATATGAAACAAAAGAAATAGATGAGGAAATTGTAAAACTAACTGGTAAAGAACACCCTCATTTTCTTTTCCTAGCACATTCTCAAATACCTTTTGGAGAAGATGCAGAAAAAAATTATTATGAAGTGATTAAAAAAATATATGATAATCTTGGTTGTGAAGTTAGATGGTTAAAAATATCGGAATTAAAATTTGATATAAATAAAGCTAAAGCAGATGTTGAGTGGGCGGATATCATTTATGAAGGTGGTGGAGCTACTGAACTTATGATTGATTTTTGGAAAGAAACCGGATTTGATAATGTATTAAAAACTGCATACAATTTAGGTAAAGTAATGTGCGGTATTTCAGCAGGTGCCATTTGTTGGTTTAATAGTGGTTTCACTGATGATCCTAAATTAAACGATGTTGAAATTAATAGAATATATGCACTAAATTTAATTGATGCATATTTCACCCCACATTGCCAAAAAGAAGGTAAAATGGATAGAGTTAGAAATAGTTTAAAACATATTGATAAAGTTGGTATATCACTTTCTAATTGTACTGCTATAGAAATAGTAGATGATGAATATAGAATAATTAAAACTAGACCTATAGAAGAAGATTTTATTCCATTTGCTTATAAAACATATTGGAAAAATGGAGAATTGTTTGAAGAAGAAATCACTAATAATGAGTTTAAAAAGATAGATGAATTATTAAGTAATAATATAATTAGAAAAATGTAATTTAAAGAACAGGATATTAATTAATTACAATGTTGAGAATATGAACGAAAAACTAGAAAGAAGTTATGCTACATCAGCATCTTCATATTCCAAATTAGTTATATTGAGATTTATAAAAGATTTGCCTGTTTTTATTGCACTTCAAATTCACTAATACTATTTTATAAAATAGTGAAGACTTCTTTAAAAGGCAAGTAGATTAATTAACAATACAAAGGGATTGATATGAGTGCTTGATAATAAAACTAATATCAAAAATAATACTAAAATACCATATAATTTAAGATGTGGTGACTGAGTCTAGTTTTTTATAAAAGAGGTGAACAATATGAGTTTACAAGAGATTTTATTATCAAATGATGTGGTTGAATCTATTAACAAAAACATGAGTTATTTACTCCAAATAATTCCAGAAATAAAAAATATGATTGGTTTTGAACACAAACACCCTCATCATCACTTAGATGTTTGGAATCATACTTTATTAGCATTAAGTTTATCTGAAAAAGATTTTGATATTAGATTATGTTTATTACTTCATGATATTGGTAAACCATTTTCTTATCAAGATGAAGAAGTAAGGCATTTTAAAAATCATGCAAAAGTATCAGCTAAAATGTCAGCGATAATATTAAAAAGGTTAGGATTTGATGATGATTATATAAAATCTATTTGTTATCTAATTGAACAACATGATACTCCAATTAGTGATGAACAAATAGTAAATGACTATGATCTATGTTTACAGTTGTTAAAAATACAAAAATGCGATGCATTAGCACATCATCCAGATAAATTAGAAAAGAGAAAAAAATATATTGATGAAACATATAAAAAACTAGTATTAAAAAAAGAAGTTAATCCAAATGAATGAAAATAAAACGAATATTAACTGCCTGTCCTGTATTTATGACGACAATCACTTAACCCCTTATAAAATGGGAGTTTTTAAGAATTGAGATCTTGCAAGTTTTTATAAAAAAGAAAGAAAAATAGTAAAAAACAGGTTAAAATATACTTATTTTTGAGAAGAATTATAGTATTGGCTTGTAGTATGCCGACAAATTTAATATTAATAAAAAGAGGTGAAATGATGAAATATATAGTACCAACATTACAAACAGAAAGACTAATATTAAGAAAAGGGTCTTATGAAGATTATGTGAAAGTATATGAGTATGACTTTACTAGATTAAGAAATATTGCAGGAGAATTTGAGTATGTTAAAAATGATCCTGAAAAATTAAAAGGATTTGAAACATATGCAGACGAAGAAGAAAATGTACTTGATTTTATCATATATTTAAAAGATAGTAATCAACCGATTGGAAATATTGTATTTGATAGATATGATGAAAAAAATAAGTCGTTAGAAATATCTTGTAATTTACATCCTAATTATTGGAAAAAAGGATATATGACAGAAGCCATATTATCTTCAATGGAATATATATTTAGTAATCTTGATATTGATAATATTGTATATGGTTATGCCGAAGAAAATTATAAATCAAGAGGATTAAGTGAAAAAATTGGATTTGACTTTTATGCAGATTGTATTGAACATTATAAAAGAATTGATAAAGATATAAAAAAAATAAAAACAATAATGTCTAAAGAAGATTTTAATAAAAAATATGGAACTAACAATAAAAGTAGGTGACTTACGTGAATAATGAAAATAAAACTAATATAAACTGGATGGTAACGTTTTATTCAAACTATGGAAAAATACTTATATTTAAGGCTTTTGCAAGGTTTTAGCTTTTTTTATACAAAAATATGATAATAATCACGATTCAATGATATAATAATTGCAGATTTTTTCTTCTGGAATATTGTACAAGTGATTTAGGAGGAAATATGGATGATAGCGAGTTATATGAAAAAAGTATTATTTTAATTGGACCATCGGGAATAGGAAAAACTACAATTGGTAGAGAATTATCTAAAAAGAGTGGTATGAAACAATTAAGCTTAGATGGAATTGCTAATGAAGATCGAAGAAATGGTACGAGAAGAAAGTTTTCAAATAGTGATGATTATAAACTATTTTTATTTAATAAGGTTATTGAAAATGCTAAAAGAAGTAAATCTTATGGAATAGTTGATTTTGGCGCAGGTCATTCAGTATTTGAAAATGAAGATAAATTTATTTTAGCTCAAAAATTATTAGGCAATTTTCAAAACATAATTTTCTTGCAGTACAGTGATGATATTAGTGAATCTTTAAGTGTAATAAATAGTAGGTCAACTGGAGATACAAGAGATAACCTCCGTTTTTTAACTAGCAATTGTAATACTAGACTTGCAACAATGGTTGTTTATACTAAAGATAAAAGTCCAGAAGACATAGCAGAAGAAATAATAGATAGGATAAAAAATAAAAATAATAAAAAAAGTATTTAAAATATAAATATGTATATTTAATTGTGATTTTAACAATAAGGAAGTAATTAAAATGAAAGATGAAAAAAGTCTTAACAATATCGTAATCAATTGGTTGATATTGTTTTATAGTAACTTTCATAGATTTCCTTTATTTACAAGATCTTGCAAGGATTTAGATCTTGCATAGTTTATTAATTAAATTATAAAAAATAGCAAAAAATAGTTTAAAATACCTAAAAATAGGTATTTTTTTATTAAGAATTGAGTAACTGATATGTCGTTGACACCACTTATATAATATGGAATTAACAATTATATAAATGTTCGGAAAATAGTAATATTGCGATTATCTCTAAAAAATCTAAAACTGTAAAAAAAGATTTGATTTGTGATATAATAAAAGTGTAATTTGCTTCAGGAGGTTTTGTATGATTGAAAAAAAAACAAGTGAATTAATAACTAAAACATTAGACGGTGTTTTCAAAAGTAAAACATTTAAATGTAGTATGTATTTATTAAAATACATATATGATAAAGATGAAGAATACTTTGATAAGTTTATTCATATGTTTAGAAAA